>Ga0190265_10000101_pt1 | contig 91975 bp, 73 predicted proteins | sample Popmic124T_FD_133135 | JGI IMG/M metagenome (GOLD analysis project Ga0190265, IMG submission 133135) | Populus adjacent soil microbial communities from riparian zone of Indian Creek, Utah, USA - 124 T | ecosystem: Environmental > Terrestrial > Soil > Riparian zone | place: USA: Utah | collected... | reverse complement strand
GAGCGCGATCGCGCTCTGCTTGAACTCCCAGTCATAGCGCCGCCCATGGCGGCTCTTGTTGTTTTCCACGGTTCTGTCTTACTCCTTTCAGTAAGTGCAGTCCGCAAAAACGAAGCAACCTCATGGGGCGTCGACAGTGCAGGTTAAACTGAAAGTGTAGGTGCAAGAGAGAGGCGATTCCATGGGGCGCGCACGGGACGGCCTCCGAAAGTTTCGCATCCCCGCCTAATTGACCAGCCGAATCGTCAGCGGGTAGCGGTACATCTCGCCTTCGCCCGCCTTCAGCGCGGCCACGATCACGAAAACGACGTTGAGAATGTGCAGGACCAGGAGAAGAGCAAAACCGATCAACACCAGACAGAGAACGCCGGCCACGAGATTGTAGATCAACATCGAGATTTGAAAGTTCAACGCCTCTTTTCCGTGGGCGTCGATCTCGGGCGAGTCCCCCCGCTTGATCAACCAAACAATGAGCGGCCCAAGGATGTGACCAACGCCCGGAATGACAAATCCCGCCAGAGCGCCGAGGTGACACGCTACGCACCAGCTTCGGACGTTCCCTGGTGAATTTCCGTTCATGTGGCCCTTCCTTTCCTGCTCTTCGTGCTCGTGCTCGTGCTCGTAATCATAATCGCAATCGCTTCATTTCGCTTGCAGATCGATCACGAGCACGAGCACGATTACGAAACAGAATCTACTCCTTCACTCGTTCGATGTGCGCGCCCAGCTCGCTCAGCTTTTCATCGAGATGCTCGTAGCCGCGATCGATGTGATAGACCCGGCTCACTTCCGTCCGGCCCTCGGCTTTGAGCCCGGCCAAAACCAGCGCCGCGGAGGCGCGGAGATCGCTCGCCATCACCGGCGCGCCAAATAACCGCTCCACGCCTTGAATGACCGCGGTCGCCCCCTCGAGCTGCATGTGGGCGCCCATCCGTTTCAGTTCCGCCACGTGCATGTAGCGCTGGGGAAAAATGTTCTCGGTGATCACGCTGATGCCGTCAGTGGTGGAAAGAAGCGCGCACATTTGCGCCTGCATGTCCGTCGGGAAACCGGGATACGGCTCTGTCGCCAGCTCGATGGGTTGGGCCGTGCCGTTCGGCGAGACGGTGATGGAGTTTTCCGCCCATTGAATTTGATAACCGCAGGCAATCAGCGCATCCGTCACCGCGCTGACATGTTCGCGCACCACCCGTCTGATCGTGACGCCCTTGCCGGCGATCGCGCCCGCCACCAGAAACGTCCCCGCTTCGATCCGGTCGGGAATGACGTCGTGCTCGGCGCCATGCAATTCTTTCACGCCTTCGATGATCAAACGCCGCGTGCCCGCGCCCTCGATCTTGGCGCCCATCTTGTTCAGAAAATCCGCGAGATCGACGACCTCAGGCTCCGTGGCCGCTCCTTCGATCACCGTGGTGCCCTCGGCCAGCACGGCCGCCATCATGACGTTGTCGGTTCCGAGGACCGTGGGACCGAATTTGCCCGTGAGGTTCACGATGGCGCCGGTTAATTTGGGCGCGAACACTTTTACGTTCCCCTCCTCCACGCGGATCGCGGCGCCGAGCGCTTCAAAACCCTTCAAGTGCAGATCGATCGGCCGATCGCCGATGACGCAGCCACCCGGCAACGAGACGGTCGCCTCTTTGCAGCGGCCGAGCAGCGGGCCGAGGACGCAGACTGAGGCGCGCATTTTTCGAACGACTTCGTAAGGCGCGATCGACTCGATTTTCTCGGCGTTGACGGTGACGGTGCCACTGGCGCGTTCCACTTGCGCGCCCAGATGCATCAGGATTTGCAGCATGTAATGCGTGTCGCTCAGGTCGGGAACGCGGTGCAGGATGCAGGGCTCCCGCGTGAGCAGGGTGGCGGCCAGAATCGGCAGCGCGGAATTCTTCGATCCGCTGATTTTGATCGAGCCGGAAAGCGGACGGCCGCCGTGAATCAGAATCTTATCCATATCGCCCAAAGAGAAATCGTGTCACTCCGCAATAATCGCGGATCGAAGCAATGTCGTGATAATTTTTCTCGGCCAAAAAAGCAGTGAGATGATCGGCCTGCCCTATCCCCACTTCGAGCGCGAGCATTCCCCCGGGACTCAGATACGCGCGAGCCGCATCGATCAGCTCCCGGACTAATTCATCGCCGCGTTCGCCGCCAAAGACGGCGACTTCGGGATCATGCAGCACTTCGCGCGAGAGCGTTGCTCGCTCGCCAGTCGCCACATAGGGCAAATTGGCCACGATCAGGTCGAACGAACCGTCCAGCTCCTTGAGCATGTCGCCTTTCACAAAACGAACCCGGCCCTGTAAATCAAGCCGCGTCGCATTTTCCTGCGCGAGGGCGAGGGCATCATCGGAAATGTCCACGGCGTGCACTTCAGCTTGCGGAAATTGGGCCGCCAGCGTCAACGCGATGACGCCGCTGCCGGTGCCGACGTCGAGGATCCTGGCCGGTGGCTGGGTCTGGGTCGATTGCACGATTCGTTCGACCAATTCTTCCGTTTCGGGACGCGGAACGAGGGCGCGCTTGTCGCACAGGAAAACACGGCCGGCGAATTCCACCGTCCCGAGCAGATGCTGGAGCGGCTCTCCCAATCCGCGACGCCTGACCAGCTCGCGAAGCGGCGCCAGTTCCGTTTCCGCCAGCGTCCGTTCGAACTCGAGATAGAGCTCGATCCGCTTGCGCTGGAGCGTATGCGCCAGCAAGTGCTCCGCGTTCAAGCGCGGGCTTTCGATCGCCCGTTTGGTGAAGTAGGCGGTCGTCGATTGCAAAACTTCGAGGACGGTCATCGCGTCCTAAGGTAAACCGCGCTCGTCGCAATCAACTGTAAACCGGGCTTTGTTTCTCCTAACCTCCCTTGATGCCAAAATTCTTTGAGCGCTCCCTCAGCGCCGAACGGGAAGAACGCGGGGCGAGGTCCCTGACTCCAAGGGTCGTGGCCTTTCTTGGCATTTTTCTCTCGTGGTGGATTCTGACGGCTCTCGTTTTTGACGATACTCAAAGCAATTTTCTGCGCGGCGAGAGTGGGTGGTACTTGTTTCTTTCCCATTCCGCTCCTGCCGTCCAACACGACTTTGAAAAAGCTCTCTTAACGAAGAGCTTCAACGGCCATTACACACCCTTTGCTTTTCTGGCCGAATTCGCCACGGCAAAATTGATCGGCACGCAGGCGGGGTTTTGGAAGTGGCGTCAGATCACCCTCCTCGCGTTGCTGGCCACGATGTTATTTCTGTTCGTGCGCAACAGCGGCGCCGCGTTCCAACTATCGAGAGTCAGGGCCAGTCTCTGCGCCGTCGGGGTGACCGCGGTTCTCATCTTTCAAGCGCAGATGCGACACTTTATCGCCTGGCCTTTCATGGTCCTCCAACTCTTCTGGCTGCTCTTCACCGTGATGGCCCTGACGAGCCTGGTCCAGATGGCGCGCCGCCCCGCCGAGAAACTGTGGCCCTGGCTCGCCGGGGCAATGGCCTACGCCTCGCTGCATTTTCTCGGCCTGGGCCTGGCCACCGTGGCAGCCACCGCCACGGCGCTGGCGGGGACCTGGCTTGGGACCCGGCGGCGCGACCCATCGAACGCTTCCAGGTTAACTGCTCCACTCTTGAGTATGATCGCGCTGGCAACTCTCCACGCGGTCGTCATGCTTGGATTAAGTTGGCGGCCGGCCATCACTCCTGCGCCACGATGGGAGCTCATATCATTCGTGACGGAGGCTCTTGGTTTCCTTTCAAACTTCGCTCTGGCCACGGTCCGCAATCTTTTCAGTACGAGCCCACCGGGCGCCTGGCAAAATCCTCACGACTGGCCCTACGGCCTGGCGATCCTGTTGGGGTTCGGGTTTCTCGTTGGTTCCGCTTTCCTCCGCCTCTTGAAAGAACCGACCGCACGCAACAAGATAAGATTTATTCTCCAGGCTTTTGCGTCGGTCTCGTTTTTGACCATCGTCGCGCTGACCGCAGCCCGGCAGTGGCACGAGCCATCGCCGCTGGGATTTGCGGACTTCCTGAGTGGCGCTCGCTATCTCATCCCGAGCACGTTTGCTCTCGCCGGAGTGCTGGTCGAGCTGCTTTTTCTCCTTGCGTCAGCGCCACTTTTTCTCGGGGCGGTCTTGAACGTAGGCCTGGCCATTTGCGCCATCATGGGCAATTTGCAGTACGCCGCGCATGTTTATCCAAAGGTCTACCCAGGAGCGACGATTTCCCACGCTAACGCCTGGCGGTCGGTCGTGGCGATGGCTCGTGAATGCCGCGACGCGAATCTTTCGATTCCCAATGTGCCGCTTGGCGCGTTGACCCAGGAATTTCATGATTGGGATTTGAAGCTGTTTGAGCCTCTTCTGCGCGCAGACCTACGGGTTTCGCCGGGCGCACCTCTTCAATTCACAGCATGGCCCGGTTTCACCGGCGAAATCCCGGACGAATACAAGCCAAGCGTTCCATCGCTCGGTGAAGTTCGAAAAAGACTCAAACGGGAAACAACGGCTATCCCATAGACCGCCCTGAGGCATTCGCGCAACCCGAGGCGTCCGGACTCCAAATCACTCAGGCAGTCAGCGACGATTCTTGCAGGCGCTCCTGCAAATCCGCGGCCTGGAGCGACTTGATCATCTCCTGCAAGTCCCCTTCCATGAACCGGTCCAGATTGTAGAGGGTCAATCCGATGCGGTGATCGGTGACCCGGTTTTGGGCATAATTATAGGTGCGGATTTTTTCTTCGCGCCCGCCGGAACCGATCTGGTTCTTGCGATGGGCGGAATACTTCGCTTCTTCTTCGCGCTGTTTCTCCTCGAGCAACCGGGCGCGCATGATCTTGAGCGCTTTTTCCTTGTTCTTTTGCTGGCTGCGCCCGTCCTGGCAACGAACGATCCGGCCCGTGGGAATGTGCATGACTTGCACGGCGGAGTCAGTCGTGTTGACTCCCTGGCCGCCGGGACCGCCGGAACGGCAAACTTCGATTCGCAGGTCTTCCGGTTTTAGTTCGAGATCGATTTCCTCGGCTTCAGGAAGAACGGCAACGGTCGCGGTGGAAGTATGGATCCGGCCTTGCGCTTCCGTGGCCGGGACGCGTTGAACGCGGTGCACGCCGCTCTCGAACCGCAGCGTTTTGAACACATTCTCGCCCGACACTTTAAAAATCGATTCCTTCAAGCCGCCGAGCTCGGAAGGACTCGATTCGAGGTCTTCGATTTTGAGACCGGCCGCTTCCGCATAGCGGTTATACATCCGGTAGAGATCGGCGGCGAAGATGGCGGCTTCGCTGCCGCCGGTGCCGGCGCGGATTTCCACGATCGCGTCGCGATTCTCGTTCTCGTCCGGAGGGAGAAGCGCGATTTGAAATTCGCGCTCGAGATCGGACACGCGTTTTTGCAGATCGGGAATCTCGTCTTCAGCCATGGCTGCGATCTCGACGTCGTTCGATTCCGCCAGCTCGCGGTTCTGATCGAGTTGCTCCCGCGCAATTTCCAGGTCGTTCCAGCGCGCGAGCATTTGCTTGACGCTGGAATGCTCCCGCATGATTTCGCTGGCGCGTTTGCGATTCTCGAAAAGCGCGGGGTCGGCGATCTCGCGTTCGAGCTCCTCGAAACGCGCGCGCTTGCGCTCAACTAAGATGTTGAAGTCCATGGATATTTGTTGCCACGGCGCTCTGTCGCCGTGTATGCGGAAAGAGACGCCCCGACAGAGCGGGGCGGCTACAGCGATGATCAGCTAAGCTAGGCTTTTCTGGCCGCGCCGGCGCGAGTGGCCTTTGTGCTGCCGTAGCGGCGCGCGAATTTCTCCACGCGGCCCGCGGTGTCGACGAACTTCTGTTCGCCGGTGAAAAACGGATGGCATGCCGCACAGATGCCGATTTTAATGTCCCGCTTGGTCGAGCGTGTGTGGTAGACAGCACCGCACGCGCAGGCGATGTCGGTCTCGTAATACTCAGGATGAATGTCCGCTTTCATGTTTGGAAACGAACGGCGAATTTAGGCGCGCTCAGGGACGCGCGCAAGGGATGAAATCCACGGGTCCCGACAGTTTGGTCGAGGCGTGGGAAAGCACCCTGCGGGCGCGGGACGGGGATGGCGAGCAGAGGGCTGCAATCTTCGACCCGAAAGGAAAGGCGCTGCGGACCTTTCTTGAGATCGAAGAGGAGTCACGCGATTTCGAACGTGGCTTGCTTCGCGGATTTCGGGCCGGCGAAGTGATCGCGATCCAGGCCGGTAACCATGTGGCGTGGCCCGCGTTGCTCCTGGCCTGCCTGCGCCAGGGTCTGGTGGCGCTGCCTTTGGAACGGACCATGGCCGGGCCCGAGCGCGATGTCGCGCTGGAGATTTGCCGCGCGGCGGCCATCGTCGAAACCGCCGCCGGCTCCGCGCACACCCCGGGCGAACGCATCGCTCTTCGTCCGTTGCCGCACAACGCGATCGAGTGGGGACCGAATCCGCCGTCGCTCCTGAAACTCACCTCCGGCACCACGGCGGCGCCGAGGGCGATTCGTTTTCGGAGCGGCCAGCTCCTGGCCGATTGCACCCAGATTTGTGAGACGATGGGCATCACCGGGCGCGACCGGAATTTCGCCGTCATCCCGCTTTCGCATTCCTACGGTTTCAGCAATTTGATCACGCCACTGCTGGCGCGCGGCGTGCCCATGGTTTTGAGCAGGGATCGGATGCCACGCGCGGTCCTCGACGATCTCGCATCCAGCAGCGCCACCGTGTTCCCGGGGATGCCGATCTTCTACCAGGCCTTCGCTGAGATGGAGGAGGTGCCTGCACTTCCGAGGTTGCGCCTCTGCCTTTCCGCGGGCGCGCCCTTGCCCCTGGAAGTAGCGAGAAAATTCCTCCGCAAATTCAAGCAGCCGATCCATTCCTTTTATGGTTCCTCCGAATGCGGCGGCATTTGTTACGACCGCGACGCACTCTTGCTCGAGCCAGGTTTCGTCGGACGACCGATGCGTGGACTGGACCTCGAACTGCTCGAGCCGGACGCACCGGCGACCCGCGTGCGAGTCCGAAGCGCCGCGGCCGGCGACGGCTATTTTCCGGTCCCCGATGAAGAGAAACTCGGGCACGGGCAGTTTACTCCGGACGATCTCCTCAGTGCCGGCGCGGATGGGTTGCGGATCGTCGGACGGATTTCCGACGTCATCAATGTCGCTGGGAAAAAGGTGAACCCGGCGGAAGTGGAAGCGGAACTGCTGCGATGCGCGGGCGTGCGCGCGGCGGTCGTCTTCGGTCGCGAATCGATCCTGCGCAACGAAGAAGTGGCCGCCTGCGTCGTAGCCGAGGAGCGTGTCCGCGAGTCCGATCTGCTCGAGCATTGTCGCGCGCGCCTGAGTGGATGGCAGGTCCCGAAGCGGATTTTCTTTGTCGCAGAAATCCCGGTGAACGAGCGGGGAAAGGTCAGCCGCCGCGAGCTGGCTAGTAGATTTGCTTCCTGAAGGCGTTAAGTGAGCGCTCCGCCCCCTTTTGTCATTCCGAGCGTAGTCAGGAATCCCTTTGTCATTCCGAGCGTAGTCGAGGAATCTGTCGCTATTTTGCTGTCAACGCGACAACTGGGGCAGAAGAGCGCATAATGCGGGAGCGGCCTTTGTGCCCCAATTTCAGCGCGCATCGGATGGATCGACAGATTCCTCGACTGCGCTCGGAATGACAAAGGGGGTCGCATCCACTCCCACAACACGCCCACGAGGCGCTTCCGTTCCGAACTAGGGGTAACCAAAGGAACTCTATGCGAACAATACTTCTTTCCACCATGGGCGCCGTTCTTCTCCTGGCGGTATTCAGCGGCTGCACCACGACGGTAAAGACTCCGAGCGGACGCACCACCTCGGTCAGCACAAAGGTCCAGCGCTAGGCTTCTCCGGAGAACAGGCGGCCAGCCGCGGTTGTCGCGGCGTGCCGGCGACATCTTCCGGACAAAGACGCTTTTGCTCCCGGCCACGCGCATGGGAAAAAATGCTTTTCATTTGTTCGGAAGCAGGCATGTCTAGTTAGGGCGTGGCTCGCGACTTGAAACTGTCGCAAAGCTCGGCCTCCTTTGCATTGTGAACGAAAAGACCCCGACGCATTCTCAAGTTTCCGAACAAGGCGGGCGCATTCTTGTGCTCGAACCGGAGGAGGAACTCGCCTCGAAAATCCTCGCGGCCCTGCGCGAAGCCGCGCCTTCCGCCCACGCCGATCTGGCCCGGAATCTCGAAGAGGCCCAGCGCCTCGTCATGAACGATCGGCCCGACCTCTTCGTTCTCGACGTGGATGCCGCTCCCGATCTGAGCCAGGATTTTCTCTACGATTTGCGCACCAGCCATCCGAATGCGCGCGCCATCGTTTTGACGGGCGTGCACCTGGCCGCGCACCGCGAGCAGGCGGCCGGTCTGGGCGCGATCCATTTCCTCGAAAAACCATTCCCGCACTCCGACTTCGTCGATCTCGTGCAGGCGCTTCTTTCACCCTCGGGCGAACCGGACAGCGAAAAATTTCAAGGAACTCTCAGCGATCTGCACCTGGCCGATATCATCCAGCTGAAATGCATGAGCGGCTCGTCGGCGGCATTGCAGTTCACCGGGCCGCAGGGAGAAAAGGCGCGCGTCTATTTCGAAAGCGGACAGGTGCGGCACGCCACCGCCCCAGGGAAAGAAGGGGTGGCCGCTTTCAACGAAATTGTGAACTGGAAAGGCGGCCAGATTTCAGAGGTATCCGGCGCCGCGCCCAGCCCGCGGACCATCGACCTGGACTGGCAAATCCTGCTCATGGAAGCGGTGCGTAAGATTGACGAAACTCGCGACCGGGATTCCACCACGGCGGCCCCGCCGGCGTCGGGCGGACGGAATGTGCTGGTGATCGACGACAGCCTGATGCTGCTCAGTTTTGTGAAGGAAATCTTGTCCGAAGCGAACTATCAAGTCACCACTGCCGCCACGGCGGAGGAAGGTCTCGTCTCCGCGGGGCGCAATGTGCCCGATCTTGTGTTGCTCGACTATGTGCTGCCGGACATGAAGGGCGATGAAGTCTGCCGCCATTTGTCGCAAAATCCCGCGACGGGGAATGTGCGTATCGTTTACATGTCGGGTTTCGGCGCCGACCTGAAACACGATCAGATCAGCAAGGCCAACGTCATCGGATCGTTGAATAAACCGTTCACTTCTGATCTGTTACTAAAAACCGTGGAGAAATACATGCCCAAGGAACCGAGTGAGCCCGAGACGGAGGCTGTGGAACCCACGCAAACTGCGCCCTCGGCCGAACCGGCCTGGCCGGAGCCCGGGCCTTCCACGGCAGCCGAATCCTCCTGGGCGGAGCCCGAGCCTCTCGGGGCGTCCGAACCGGCCCTGGCCGCGCCCGAATCTTCCGTGGCGGCAGAGCCCCAATCCACGGCGGTGGACCAGCCCTGGCGCGAGCCTGAACCTGCCGCCACCGAGAAATCTGCCTGGGAAGAAACGAACCAGATTCCGCCATCGGAGGCCGCGGAGACCACAGCGATCGCCGCCAGCGCAGGCGCGGCCAGCGACGCCTGGTGGAGCGCGCCGGTCTCGCAGGCCGCCAAGCCGGAAGCGCAACCTTCAACGCCGAGCCCTTCCTTTGAATCGCCCGTCTTGCCCGTCATCATCGCAAAAAGTGAAGAACCGCTTCCGGTAAATGGCGCGTTCTTCTCCGGCGACACGAATTTCTTCTCGCTCAATGGCGCATTGCAGGCAATCGGCCGGGAGAAATTGACCGGCACCCTGCGCGCATTCTGGAACAAAGAGACGGTCGACCTCCTTGCGCGAAACGGAGAAATCATTCTCGCGACCACGCGCGATCCGCAGCTTTACTGCCCGGAGGCGCCGATCACCCTCGTTAATGTGGACGCGGAACAGCTCGAGCAAGCTCGCGCACAGCAACGAGAGACTGGGTGCCCGGTTTTCCTCGCCCTCGCCCGCGAGGAATTGATCCTCCACGAACCTGCGCTGCAATTAGTGCAGCATTACGGACAAAAACTTTTTGCGCAGCTCTGGACCGCGCCCCGGGTGCGTTTCGTCTTCGAACAGAACGAGACCCTGCCGGAATATGCCCGGGAAGTCGCCGGCGAGGCTGACATCGATCACTGGATCCTCACGACCCTGCGCTGCATCCAGTTTCAGGAATTAGGAGAGAGAGCCGATCTGGACGGAGGCAGCATCCCGGCTTACACGCGCGATGGCTTCAAGCGCGTCCAGGAGTTGCGGCTCACCGTCGCCGAGGCCCAATTCGCCTCGCAATTCAATGGCGTGCGCTCCATTGCCCAGATCGCGAAGAATCTTCGCCTGGATTTCAAGTTTGCGCGCCTCACCCTCTTTCGCTTTCTCGCACTCGAAATCGTCGAATGCTGGCCGCCGACCACCGCGGTGAAACCGGAGAAACGCGGCTTCCTCCAAGGCCTCGGGAAATCGATCGGGTTTGGCGATTAGCGAGCTCCGGGCTGTGAGCGATGAGTCCAAAATCGGAGCCCTCGACGCCGGAAGAGCCGTCGAACATTGTCGCGCTGCCAGATTCGCCTGAGGGGAATGCGACTTCCCGTTTTTCCGCGCCGGAAAATTTCATCAATCGCGAGCTGAGCTGGCTCGAATTTAATCGGCGCGTCCTCGAAGAGGCCCAGGATCCGACCCAACCGCTGATCGAGCGCGTCAAGTTCCTCACGATTGTCAGCTCGAACCTGGACGAGTTTTTCGAAATTCGCGTGGCGGGGATCAAGCAGCAGATCGAGAGCGAGACGAGCGACGTGGGCGCGGACGGGTTGAGCCCGACCGAGACGTTCAACGCCATTCAACGCATCGCGCATGAGATGGTCGCGACCGAATATGCGCTTTGGAGGGACGATTTGGCGCCCGCGCTCGCGAAAAACGGCATCCGCGTCCATGACGTGGCGGAGCTGAATGCAAAACGCACCGCCTGGGCCCAACGCTACTTTCGGGAAGAAGTTTTCCCGATGCTCACGCCGCTGGCGGTCGACGCGAGCCATCCTTTTCCGCAGCTTTTGAACAAGAGCCACAACCTGCTCGTCCGCGCGCGCAGCGAACGCGGCGGCGAACTGCTCCACGCCATCGTTCAGGTCCCGCGCGTTTTGCCCCGCCTGATCCTTTTGCCGCGCGGAAAGGGCGAGGACGAGCCGTGGGATTACATTTATCTCTCGTCGCTCATCAAACATCATATTGCCGATCTTTTTCCCGGCCTGCTCCTCGATGGGGCGCACGCTTTTCGGGTCACCCGGAATAGCGATCTCTACATCGACGAGGAAGAAGCCGACAACCTCCTGCGCAGCATCGAGCAGGAACTCCGGCGCTCCAGCCGCGGCGACGCGGTCCGCCTCGAAGTCGCGGCGGATTGCCCGAAGGATTTCCGGGAATTGCTCCTGGAATTTTTCGATCTCGGCGAAATGGATTTGTACAAGCTGGACGGCCCGCTCTCGATGACACACCTCGCGCCGCTGGTCGCGAACGATGCTTTCGCCAAGTTAAAGGACCGCGTCTTTCAACCGGCCCGCGATCCCGCCCTGCCGCCGCACGCCAAGATCTTCGAGGTGATGCGCAAACAGGACGTGCTCCTGCATCATCCTTACGAGAGCTTCGATCCGGTCGTCGAATTCATCGAGAACGCCGCGCAAGATCCGCAAGTGCTGGCGATCAAGATCACCTTGTACCGGACCAGCGGCGATTCACCGGTGGTGGAGGCGCTCATGCTCGCGGCGACCGCCGGCAAACAAGTCACCGCCCTGGTCGAGCTGCGCGCCCGCTTTGATGAGGCCGCCAACATTCAGTGGGCGCGCCGGCTCGAGGAGGCGGGCGCTCATGTCGTCTACGGCGTCGTCGGCTTGAAAACCCACTGCAAGGCGCTCCTCATCGTCCGCCGGGACACCGATCGGCTCCGGCAATATGTGCACCTGGGCACGGGCAACTATCACCCGCGCACCGCCCGCAGTTACACGGACTTCAGCCTGTTCACGACCAACCCAAAAATCACCGAGGAAGTCGCGATCGTCTTCAACACCCTCACCGGCCTGGCCAGTTATCCCGGGCTGGAAAAGCTCCTGGTTGCGCCCTTCGACATGAAGAGCCGCCTCATCGGAATGATCGAACGCGAACGCGGCCACGCTACGTCCGGAAAAGCCGGCCGCATCATCGTGAAGCTCAACTCCCTCGTGGACCAGGAGATCATCGAGAAACTTTACGAAGCTTCCTGCGCCGGCGTGAAGATCGACCTGATCGTGCGCGGCATCTGTTGCCTGCGGCCGCGGATCCCGGACCTGAGCGAAAACATTCGCGTCATCAGCATCGTCGGGCGGTTCCTCGAACACAGCCGGGTTTACTATTTTGAAAATGCCGGGAAGCCGGAGGTTTATCTGGCCAGCGCCGACTGGATGCCGCGAAACTTTATCCGCCGCGTCGAAATCGGCTTCCCGATCGAAGATCCCGCGCTTCGCGATGAAATCATCAACGAAGTCCTGCCGCGTTTCCTGAACGATCACATCAAAGCGCGGGAACTTCAGCCGGACGGATCATACGTCCGGTTGAAGCCGGAAGAAGGCGCGCCGCGCTTGCAGGCCCAGCTCCATTTTCGAGAGCGGTCGCGCGGCCAGGCGCGCAAGCTCGCCGAATCGCAGACCGCGCCTCTAAAACTGACACCCATCACTGTCGTCCGGAAAGAAACTCCATGAAAAAGATCCTCGTCATCGACATCGGCGGTACGCACGTGAAGCTGATGATTTCCCGGACCGAGAAGCGTAAATTCGATTCCGGCCCCAGGCTTTCACCGAGGCAATTGATTGCCAGGGTGAAGAAGGCCGCGGAAGGCTGGAGCTACGACGCCATCTCCATCGGTTTCCCCGCCCCAGTGCACAACGGCCGGATCATGAAAAACCCCAAGCACCTCGCGAAAGGGTGGATCGGCCACAACTTCAGCAAGTCGTTAGGTAAACCCACGCGCGTCATGAACGACGCCGCCATGCAGGCTCTCGGCAGCTATCGTGGCGGGCGAATGCTCTTTCTGGGATTGGGCACCGGTCTCGGCTCGACCCTGGTCTGGCAGAAGAATGTCCTTCCGCTCGAGCTGGGCGATTTGCCCTACGAAGGCGGCATTATTGAAAAAGTGCTCGGCAAGCCAGGCCTCGCCCGCCTGGGGAAGAAGGCCTGGGAGCGCGAAGTTTTCTTCTGCATCGCCCAACTCAAGCTTTCCTTCATCGCCGATTACGTCATGCTTGGCGGCGGCAATTCCAAAGCGTTGAGCCAGGTGCCGCCCGGCGCGGAGCTGGGCCACAACCGCAACGCCTACCTCGGCGGCGTCCGCATGTGGGAAACCGACCCCCGCACGAAACGCCCGAAGTGGAACGTGATTTAGCGTTGACAAAAAACGCCGCCTTCCTCATCTGTCGGCTGCGTGAAAACGTTCCTCCCGGTAATTCTCTTGCTGGCGAGCGTCCTGGCACCCTTTGCCCAGCAGATTGACGAACCATATCGAGTTAGCACTCTTGTCCTGACGGCAAGTGGTGATCCGATTGGCTCTCATGCCTATTTCGATGCCACAGACGTCGCGGTAAACACTGCCGGCGAAGTGATCATTGCCGACAAATTCCACAATACCATTCGCAAAATCGCCTTGAATGGAGCAGTGACTACTGTCGCTGGGTATTACGGCGCTTCCGGGCAGCTTGTCGATGGCCCAGGGAGAGACGCGCGCTTCAATTTTCCATCGAGCCTGGCGATAAATGCGGCGGAAACGATCTACGTCGCAGACACCTACAATAGCGTCATTCGAGAGATCAGTCCCGACGGGATGGTAAGCACGTTAGCTGGAGGCCCTGGCGGAACTGAAGGTACCGGCAGCGCGGATGGGGTCGGGAGACAGGCACGTTTCAATTTTCCCAGCGGAATCGCGGTCGATCTGAATGGGTTTATCTACGTGGCGGATCAAGGCAACGCGACTGTTCGTAAGATCACTCCCGACGCGGTAGTAACCACCCTGGCTGGACTGGCGGGAAGCCACGGGGTTATCGATGGCCAGGGCAGCGCCGCCCGGTTTGAGTCCATATCGGGAATCACCACTGATGCTTTAGGCAATATTTACGTCACGGATTGCGCCTGCATTCGGAAGATTACCCCAGATGGGTATGTGACGACCCTGGCTGGTGCAGGCTGCGCGTGGGGGTATGTAGACGGCATGGGAGCCAATGCGCGGTTCAACACGCTCGATGGAATTACCGCCGGCCCAGGTGGCGACCTCTTCGTTGTTGACGCCGGAAATGCACTGATCCGAAAAATCACTCCCGCGGGCAACGTTACCACGCTGGCAGGCGGCTATCCTCCCCTCTATATCGGCGATTTTCACCAATTCGACGGCACCGGAAACCAGGCTCGTTTTTATATTCCGAAAGGGATCACGGCGGACAGCAACGGGCTGTTGTATGTCGCGGAAGGCCGGGTTCGCACGGTTACACCTGGAGGACTCGTAACAACCCTCCCCGCCGCGAGCCTTTTCACTACGACCAGTTACGCGCCGGATGACGCAGGCGAGATTCCTCCGTTCGAGCGAGTAACGGACCTTACCATCGATGCGGCCGGGAATATCTATGTCGCGGAATTGTTTCGCGGCGTTATTCGAAAGATTTCGCCAAGCAGGGTCATCACCACTCTGCCTTTGACTATCCTTAGAAGCGACGGCCGAAGACTCCCGGCATACCCGTCCATCGATGTGCTGGCGGTTGATCGCCAGGGCAATATCTTTTTCGGTTCCAATAGCTATGTCGGCAAGATCAGCCCGACGACAGGCGATGTCTCCGTTTTTGCAGGGGATCGGATCTTCAGCGGCAGCACCGACGGAGTCGGCCCCGCGGCGCGTTTTAGTCTCGTTCAACGACTTATCCTGGACGACCACAACAATCTCTACGTCTCTGACATGTATAACTGCACTGTTCGCAAGGTCACACCAGCGGCGGTCGTCACCACCCTGGCGGGTTCAGCGGGCAATTGTGGCAACACGGATGGCGTCGGAACCGCGGCCAGATTCGCCTGGCCGGAAGGATTGGCCCTCGATTCGACCGGCAACGTCTATGTGGCGGATGGACACTACATGGCGGTAAGCAACACCATCCGCAAGATCGGCCCCGATGGAGTTGTCACCACCATCGCCGGGTCGCCGGGAACCTATGGTTACGCAGATGGAGTTGGGACATCAGCGCGATTTCATCACCCAACCGCCGTAGCCGTGGATCGGACTGGTAACGTTCTTGTCGCAGACTCCTGGAATCGACGGCTCAGGAAAGTTACCCCGGCTGGAGTTGTGACGACCCTGGCTGGGGGAGGGCCGGACTTTGGGACTGATGGGGTAGGAGACGCCGCAAGCTTTGCCAGCCTGAAATCCATGTTTAGCGACAGCGTTGGGAATCGTTATATAGTCGACGACAGTCTTGCCATCCGGATCGCCACTTCTACGCTAAAGTCGCGCTCTCTGAATGTTTCGACGCGGCTTCAGGTCCTCGAAAACGAAAATGTTTTGATCGGTGGATTCATTATTGGAGGCACGAGCACGAAGAATGTGATCCTCCGCGCCTTGGGACCATCATTAGCGGCCTACGATGTGGATGGCGTGCTGCCGGATCCGATTCTTGAATTGTATGATTCCGGGGGACATCTCATCGCCTCTAATGATAGTTGGAAAGTGAACGCCCAAACGGGCACGTCTCAACAGGCAGCCGTTGAGGCGACAACTCTCGCGCCCGCGAACGACTTGGAAGCGGCCATCATCGCGACGCTCGAGCCGGAGCAAGGTTACACCGCCGTGGTTAGGGGCACTCACGGCGAAACAGGCGTTGCGATTGTGGAATTATATGATTTGAGCAGTTCGAGCGCTGCCTCGCTGGCCAACATCAGCACCCGTGGATTGGTGGAATCTGGAGACAAGGTGATGATCGGCGGCTTTATTCTCGGTGGCAGCGGAGAAGTGGTGGTTCGAGCCCTGGGTCCCTCGCTCGCTCAGTCCGGAATTGCAAATCCCCTTGGCAATCCTTCGCTGCAACTTATCAACGGAAATGGACAGATGATTTCCGCCAATGACGACTGGGAAGACACAAACGAAGCGGCTATTCGGGCAACAGGTCTTCAACCAACGAACAATCTCGAATCCGCCATCCTGGCTTCCCTGCCGGCGGGAGCTTACACCGCCGTGGTCAACGGCCACAACCAGTCAGGTGTCGGGCTGGTCGAAGTTTACAATCTTCCGTAATTACGGGCGCTTCCCATCCGCAGCCCGGTTGACGAATGAGCTCGTCTCCCAAACCGTGATAGACGAGAAAATGTTCGCCTTTAAGGGCGAACATTCGTCTAATTCTCGTTAGATGTCACCGCACAGCGCCATGAAAGCAGCTTACCCATGCAGACAATTGCTCCACTGAATCCGGGACGCCATTCTCGCGCCGGCCGCGCACCTCGCCTAACAAATGAATAAGCTGCTTTTCTGTGCCTTCCTGCTGATTTTCGGCGGGCATCTCCACGCGGAAGAAGACCAGACCGGGTTTCGCGTGATTGAGGAACGCACGGAAGGTTCCGTCACTTTGATGATGAAGAGCGATTATTGCGTGGAGTTCACGGTCACGCTTACGGCGACGTTGACGAACATGACGCCATCGCCCCCGGTCCCGTTCACAGTGGACGCCGCTGGCCGAAGCTCGTTCGTGCTCGCGCGCTTTGAGGCAACCGACAAGACCCAGCCTTGGCGCTACAAGTACCGCTACCACTGGGAATACGGCGGTCGCCGCGAATCGAACACGAACGATGCTGATTACGCCATGCCTTTCCGTCCGGGGCGCTATGTCGTCTTGCAAGGTCCACGCGGGAAGTTCAGTCACTTCGCAGGGGGCGGCAGCGAAAACGCGGTCGATTGGGATGTGCCTGAAGGCACGGTCGTTTGTGCCGCGCGCGAAGGCCGCGTCGTCGGCGTCCGCGACGATTCCACGATCAGCGGACCCGATCCGAAGTTTAAGCCGCTCGCTAATTACGTCATTATCAAGCACGCGGACGGAACATTTGCCAATTACCACCACCTGCAACCGGGCGGCGCAAAGGTGAAATTGGGCGACGCAGTTAAGGTTGGTGATCCGATTGGTTTATCGGGCAGCACCGGATACTCGGGTAAGCCGCATCTCCACTTCGGGGTCTTTCAGGCAATCGATGGGAGAAAGGTTCTGAGCCTTCCATTTCGCTTGAAGACTGATCGAGGCGTATTCACTAAGTTTGTCCAAGGGCGTGCGTACTAACTGGTCGCACCGCACGCTTAGAGCCGGCCGGGCACTGCGAGCGACGGGATGTGTCTACGTATTGGCGCGTTCGCTTTGCATCGGACCGCATCTAACCAGGCGATGCAGCTGACGGCGAGCAAGCTTGCGATCTACGCTGCGGGTGTTTGCCATCGAGCGTCTACTCTGCGCGGCAACCACTTAGGGCTCGCCGCAGCTGATCTTGTGTCTCGTTGATATGGCTGTGGTATTGTCAACGGGCAAAGGCATGGGAGGGCGAGTTTTTTGAGTTCGCTCTAAAGGTAAGTAGAAGCGGGTTTGAGGCGGCGGATCAGTCGGGGTGAGTTAGGTTCCCAGCGGTTGGTGCTGCTGATATTCGCGGGCTATCCCGCCCGGAGGCGGGGACCTATCCGCATTTCTTTAATTCACCGCAGCCCTGGTCCGACAGTCTAGGTGACGCGTGCTCGGGCTGGATTACTCGGGCCTTAACGCTAACGAGACCTCGTGGGTTGGCTACCGTGACCTGCCACCTCAGATCCATTTCTTCTTTAAGTATGTGCGTTTCCTTTTGGGTGCGGTTGCCTCCTTCGGTTAACTGTTCCCCTCGAATTGCCTTTCTCAACGCGAAGTAGTCTGCGCCTGGTAGCACGGTTGTGCGCGCAAGAGCTCCCAGATAAAGCCGCAGAGCTCCCGCGCGATGGCCACCAGCGCCTTGTTGCGTTGCAGCCGGCGCGCCGTGAGCCGCGCAAAACGACCGTGCAAGCGATTCCGCGCTTTCCAGCTGAGCGCGCGCACCGCCTGCGGCTGACCTTCCTGACGGCGGCTCAACTCTTTGCTCACCTTGGGCGGCGTCACGTAATGCTGCGCGCACTCCACCAGTAACCAGCGCGCGTGCGCGTTGCCGCATTTGGTGATTGCTCCCTGGCGCCGTTTGTCACTCGAACTGTTCTTGCTCGGGACCAGTCCCAGATAGGCCATCACCTGGCGCGGATGCGCAAAGCGCTCGATCGCCCCCAGTTCACTCACCAGGATCATCGCCGCCACCGTTTGGAAGCCTTTCATCGCCATGAGCGCGCGCACCGCCGGCCCCAGGCGCCATTTCTCCAACAGATCGCGTATCGCCACCTCGCAGCGCTCGATCCGCTCACCGGCCGCCTGGATGGAGATGAGATACTCTTCCAAAATCACCTTCCCCTTTGCGCCCTTCCTCCGCGACGGCCGTGGCGATACAGTCTTTATGGACATCCAGCCCAAGATAGAGTTCTTTTTTCATTGGTGTGTTTGCTAGTTCGATTTGTTTACTTGGAACGCTCCGGAACCCTCGTGGCCCGGCCGTTCGTGCGGCTCTGCTCTCTTACCGGAGTAGCCCGCGATTAACATGAACGGCAAACACACCGCTTTTTTCAACGCCGCGCTCGCACGCTCACACCGCGCCCGCAGCCATAAGGTCTAGATGACTGCCCACGCGTTCCATCATGTTGTCTGGAAGATCAGTGACCAGGCGGCGCTAGAGCGAGAACTCGCGGTCGCATGCGCAAGACTTTCAGAGACGCCATCAGAGAGGCCGCAAGTCGCAGATATCTTAGACTACTTTTTGTGGGAAATTCAGTCATTCCCTCTCGAATGGCCATCGTCGCCGCGTCCGCCGTCGGAGCATACTTGGAGATTTGGTCGGGTTGTTGTTCACTACCGCCGTATTCCTGACGCACAGACGGTCGAGATTATTTCCGTCACAGGATTCGACCGGTAAACTCATGCGATACCGTCATCTAACCAGGCAGTGGAGCGAACGGCCACCCGCCGCGCGTTCATGTTTTCGATGATCATACCACTTTCACTTTGGGCTACGCTCGCTTCCGGTGGCCGTCGCTCACTTTTTTCTCGTTAGGCCCTCTACGTCGCCAGTGATCGCACGCGGAACAGCCGACGCTCGTAATCACTGGATCTTGGGCGGTTTGAGCCGTCGCTGATCTTGTGTCTTGTTAGCGCTTACGCATGCAGCTCGTCCGTCCCGGTCCCGAACACCTTGCGAGTTACGTCGCCGCGCTCGAGCACGGGTGGTTTGCCGACAACGAGCGCGGTGTCGAGGCCGGACGCGAAGAGCTCTCCCGCATTCAGGCCGACGCAGCGGCGTTTCTCGCCAGCATGGAAGACCGCGAAGCTAAGGGTCCGCCCATTACTCTCCCAGATGGTTCGGCGGCCCGGCGACTCCCGGGCGTCAGGCGCTGGCTCTGGGACGGCGAGTTCTGTGGAAGCATCGGGTTGCGGTGGCAGCCAGGTACTACGGCGCTGCCGCCCCATTGTCTGGGGCATATCGGCTACGCGGTCGTGCCGTGGAAGCAGCGCCTCGGGTATGCAAAGTCAGCGCTGCGCCTCATCCTTCCCGAAGCCAGGGCAGTGGGCCTTCCGTACGTCGAGATCACCACTGATCCGGATAACATCGCGTCACGGCGCGTCATCGAAGCGAACGGAGGCATCCTGGTCGAGCCCTTCATCAAGCCGCCGCAGTTCGGCTCCAGGCCGGGCCTGCGCTTTCGCATCACGTTCACATGAGGAGGGCGCCTGACTCCTCCATTCCACGCCTGGAGGCTACCACGCCAACTCGCCTGACCAGCAATGTGATTCAAATCGTTCCGTTTGCCTCGCAACACGTGGAGGGCGTGGGCGCGCTCATCGTCGGCATCCAGCGGGACGAGTTCCAAATCCCGATCACGTTAGAGGATCAGCCCGACCTTCAGAATATCCCTGCTTTCTACCAGCAAGGGGCGGGCAACTTCTGGGTCGCGGTCTCGGATGGCGAGGTTGTCGGCACCGTGGCCCTGCTCGACCTCGGCAACCACCAGGGTGCGCTGCGCAAGATGTTCGTCCACGCCGCCTACCGGGGATCCGGCCACGGTGTTTCCGCGCGGCTGCTCGAGACCCTGCTCGAGTGGGCCCGCGCGCGGGGTGTAAAAGATGTTTATCTCGGCACAACCGAGAAGTTCCTCGCCGCCCACCGCTTCTACGAGCGCAACGGCTTTCAGCAGATCGCCCCCACCGCACTGCCTCCGACCTTTCCGAAAATGGCGGTAGACACCAGATTCTATCGTCGCACACCGTAGGTAACTGAATGCGCAGCAGGTCTGCTATTCGTTCACCCTTCGGGCTTCTGGTCTATGTCACGGCTTGGCAGTCCGCTCCATTCTCGTTAGAACACCAGGTGTTGCCTTACAAGGGGGAAAAATCATGGTGAAGCTCGTCTATTGTCTGCGCCGGCGCGCCGACGTCTCGCCGGAAGAATTCTATCGCTACTGGCTGAACACGCACGGCCCTAAGGTGAAGGACGCGGCCGAAGCGCTGCGAGCGGTTCGCTACGTCCAGAGCCACACCTGCGAGGCCGAGTTGAACCAGGTGTTCCTTGCCTCGCGTGGCCTGGCGCCAGCCTACGACGGGGTCACGGAGATCTGGTGGAACAGCATCGAGGACGTGAAGGCGGCCATGGCGACGCCTGTCGGAGCCGAGGCCATGGCAACGCTGCTGGAGGATGAATCTCAGTTCATCGAATTCTCTCAATCGCGCGCGTTCATGCCACCGAACATCTGATCTTCGATCGCTCGTAGCTCGTTGGATCTTTTGTTGCCGCGGGGTGGCGTGTTAGGCTTCGAGAATTATGACCGCACGGGAAATCCTCGCAGAACTGAAGCCGCTGGGCAGCGACGGCTATAAGAAGGTCCTCTTCAACCATGGCGTGAAGGAGCCGTGCTTCGGCGTAAAGATCTCCGACCTCAAGCTGATCCAGAAACGGATCAAGATGGATTACCAACTGGCGCTCGACTTGTACGACACCGGCAACTACGACGCCATGTATCTGGCCGGATTGATCGCGGACGATGCGCGGATGACGAAAAGAGATCTGCAACGCTGGGTCAAGCAGTCGTATGGATTCACGGTGCCGTGGGTGGCCGCCGGCGGTCATCACGGGTGGGAGCTGGCCCTGGAGTGGATCGACGCGAAGAGCGGCCGTGTTGCGGCGGCAGGCTGGGCGACCCTCGCCAACCTCGTCTCCATCAAAGAAGACACGAAGCTCGATTTGGCGGCACTGAAGCGTTTGCTCCAGCGCGTGCAGAAGACGATTCACCAGCAGTCAGATGAGGCACGCTATCAAATGAACGGATTTGTCATCGGAGTGGGCGCCTATGTGAAATCGCTGACCGGCGCCGCTCTTCAGACAGCGGAGAAGATAGGCCCGGTAACGGTGGACATGGGCAACACTGCCTGCCAGGTGCCGTTCGCTCCGGATTACATCCGAAAGGTCCAGAAGCGCGGCGCCATCGGGAAGAAACGCAAGAGCTGCAAGTGCTGATCAATCAATTAACGCCCAACGCCTAATGACTCCATAAGAAGCCACGAATAATGAACACACTAAAAGGTATCGGCGCCGTCCTGGCGGGAATGATCTTTATCGTTCTCTCGCATACCGGGACGGATTTCCTCCTGGAAAAGCTCGGCATTTTTACTCCGCCCGACCAGGGCTTTCACACCACGTGGATGGTTGTGACCGCAACCATTTACCGCAGCCTTTTCACCGTCGCGGGTGGCTATATTACCGCGGCTCTCGCTCCAAACCGGCCGATGTTTTACGCAACGATCCTCGGCCTCATCGGGATCGTGGCGGGCACAGCGGGCGCCATCGTGACGATACCGATGGGAATAGCACCGGCCTGGTATCCGATCGCCCTGGTTGTCCTTGCCCTGCCTTGCACCTGGCTGGGTGGAAAATTGAAATCGAAATAGCCACGCCGCCTCCAACCGCTTCCAGCCACACACCCTGCCAGGCCGTCCCAGTCCGACATCACTGAGTGAAATTTAGCCGCACTCTAGCAATCGTATTTGGATTTCTCGCACCCTTGGCGGACACCGTGCGCCGTTGGAATAGCTGGCGAGAATTTCCACCCGCCCTTTTCGATGACTACATTATGGGGGCGCTTCTTCTCACCAGCGCATGGGTGGCCGGTCGGAACTTCTACCCGGGTCAGCGATTACTCGCGGCCGCCTGGGGTTTTACTTGCGGTCTGGGCTATTGCAGTTTCTTCGACCAGCTCCGACGCTATCAACTGGGCGAGATCGATCCCGCGCCGATTTCCTCCGCTTGGGTTCTGGCCATTAAGGGTGGCGGAGTTCTTCTCGCGATCGCGGCGTTACTCGCTACTCTCAAGGCAGAGCCACCAGTGGAACCCGCCCCCAGCGCCACCCAGGGACAAAGCGCAGGCTCTTAGCCGCCGCGCCGATTATCCCAGGGAGCCTGGCCGCACTTTCTCCTGGTCAACCGCCCTGAATCAAGGAGATCCAGCACCGTTCCTGGTCGAACAGCCAGCTCTTCCGTTGCTTTCGACAAAAAGAGTGGAAACAAATCCACGGCCAATTATTTTTCCGCTCCCATTGCGCACCTGTCACCCATGCGACGCTACCTTCCCTTCCTCGTTATCGGCGCCGTATTCCTGATCGCCATCGGAAGCGGCCTGGTTCTTTGGCAAGCAAAGCAGCCCTCCAGCGCACCGGTCGCTCCGATCCCGCCAGTCGTTCCGTCCGCCCCAAAGGAAGCGCCGGGCACGCCCGAGCCCAAGTCCCTCCACGTCCGCGGCGGCGCGAACGCTCCCGTGACGGTTGAAGAGTTCGGCGATTTCCAATGCCGTCCCTGCGCTAAACTGGCGCCCACGCTCTTGAAGTTGGAAGAGCATTATGGCGAGCGGCTGCGCGTTATCTTTCGCCACAAGCCGCTGCGCCCTCACGAGCATGCCGTGATCGCGGCCTGCGCCGCGGAAGCAGCGGGATTGCAGGGGCGCTTTTGGGAAATGCACGACCTGTTATTTGAGAATTGGGCGCGCTGGCAAAGGGGAGTCGATACGATCGGCCCGGAGGCTTCCCCTTCCAGGAGACTTCAGTCAAACGTCCTGGCCCTGGACGCCGAAGTGCGAGAAGTCTTCATCAAGTATGCCGAATGGCTAAAACTCGATCTCGAACGGTTCAAAACGGACATTGATAGCGCTGAGGTCAAAGCGCGGATTGAATCGGACCGCCTCCACGCCAACTCTCTCGGGATCGATCGGACGCCCACCATCTATCTCAACGGCCGCATCCTGGATGTTTCGCGTCATGGCTTGGAGGCCTTCCAGGCCGCCATCGAGGCGGAGCTCACCGGCAAAGGGGAGGAGAAGACGGCGTCGAGCCCGCCCGGCGCGACGCCCGAACAACCCAAATGAGCAATTCCCGGCCGGCGCATGGAAGCCCTCATCCCCGTCTGTTTGCCAGCGTCGCCTTGCTTTCGTTAGCCGGACTGGCCGATTCCATCTACCTCACCGTCACCCACCTGACGGGCGAAAACGCGGCGTGCTTCGCCTCGTCCGGTTGCTCGGAAGTGCTCTCGAGCGTTTACGCCAGCGTGGGGAAAATTCCCCTCGCCGCTTTTGGCGCTTGGGGATATTTCGCCGCTTTCAGCTGCGCCATTCTGGCCGCTTTCGGATATCCGCGCGTCCGGACTTTTTTGACCGTCATCGTCGCGGGCATGGTCGTCACCACCCTCTGGTTGCTCTACGTGCAGGCGTTCGTGCTTCACGCCTTCTGCGACTTCTGCCTCATCTCGGCGGCCTTGAGCTTGTCTCTCTCCGCCCTGGTCGCGACCAGCTACTTCATCAAAAGAAGGCATCGGCCCGCAGCCGAGCGCGCTGTTCTCCTCGAATCGTAATATCCGGGAAATGCGACGCGCTCTTCCTTTTGCCATCATTGGCGCTGTCCTGGTGCTCGCGGCCGGCGGTGGCCTGCTTCTTTTTCGCGCGAAGTATTCCAGCACCCCGATCAAAATCGCGGCGGGCAAGCCGGGCGGGGAGCCCTCACACCTTCGCGGGTCGGCCCAGGCGCGCGTCACCCTGGAGGAGTTCGGCGATTTTCAATGCATGCCCTGCGGCATCCTGGCCGCGACGCTTCTGAAAGTGGAACACGATTACGCCACGAGCGTGCGCGTCATCTTTCGGCACTTTCCGCTGAGCAACCACGCCCACGCATTTACGGCCGCGTGCGCCGCGGAGGCGGCTGGATTGCAGGGGCGCTTTTGGGAAATGCACGACCTGTTGTTTCAGAACGCCCGGCATTGGAGCAAGGGGGATCCCCTCCCGTTCTTTGCCGGCTATGCCGCAACGCTGGGACTCGATGTCGAACGTTTCAAAAAAGATATGGAGAGCGAACAGGTCAAGACACGCATCAGGCAGGATCAGGAACGCGGCGTGTCGATCGCGGTCGATCGGACACCTACTCTTTTCCTGAATGGCGTTCAGGTCCCTTTTACGTCGCTCGACGCGGCCGATCTGCGCCGGACGATAGATGCCGAACTCAGCGGAGGCGCGCCAACGCCTGTTCCTCCGGGCCCGGGATCGAACCTTCAGACCCCAACCCCCGGGCCGCCGAAATAAAGAAGCAATCCGGCGATCGGCGCGGCTACTCGATCGCCACCTCGTCCGGATCAAACTCAGCCGCCGGATATTTCGGATCCATTCTTTCCAGCGCGGCCACGACCGTCTCGAGCATGACGAGATTGCGCATCCATTTGCGATCGGCCGGCACGATCCACCACGGAGCTTGCGCGGTTGTGCAGCTGTTGATCACATCGTCGTACGCCATCTGGTAGTCGTCCCACAGCCGGCGCTCCTGCAAATCGGCCAGATTGAATTTCCAAAGTTTGCGGGGCTCCTTCAATCGGGCCTCGAGCCGGCATTTTTGCTCTTCCTTCGAGATGTGGAGAAAGAACTTCAGGATCGTCACCCCGTTGTCGCCCAACAATTTTTCGAAGCCGTTGATATCCGTGCAGCGCGCCCGCCACGTTTCTTTCGTGATTTCGCCGTGCACCAAAGGCACGAGCACGTCTTCGTAATGCGACCGGTTCCAGAGCCCGACCGCGCCTTTCCGCGGCGCGGCTTTATGGACCCGCCACAGGAAATCGTGGTCCCTTTCTTCAGCCGTGGGATATTTGAAATTGGTCAACTGGACGCCGTTGGGGTCCAGCCCCAGGCAGAGGTTCTTGATCGCGCCATCCTTGCCGCTGGTGTCCATTCCCTGCACCACCACGAGAACGCTGCGCTGATGCTCGGCGTAAAGCGCCTCCTGGAGCTCGGCCAGCCTTTCCCGCAGGCCTTCAATCTTCTTCGCTGAATCCGATTTCGAATGGCCCGCCGTTTCCGCGGCGTCGATCTTCGCGAGCCGGATTTCGCGTCCAGGCTCCGCCAGGATAACGCCCTTGATTTTTCTGGGGTCGGGGAGTTTTGGATTTTTTGCCATTCCGGTAAAGGAGGTTCACGCTATCGGCCGCGACTTCAGGTCGCAATGCTTTTAGCCGGGGGGTTCAGAGGATTAACGGGATTTTCTTGCGGAAAAGAGTGGTTTCAGAAACTCAATCCTTGGAATCCTGCTCATCCTGTCCAACTCTTCTTTGAGCGACACTCTTCCCGCCTATGAAACTTTATTTTCTTCGTCATGGAAAAGCGGATTGGCCAAACTGGAACCGGCCGGACGACGAACGGCCGCTGACGCCCGACGGAAAAAAGGAAACCGCCGCGGTAGCGAAGCTCCTGGCGCGACTGGAAATCGCCCCCGTTATCCTGACAAGTCCGCTGCCCCGCGCCAGTCAGACCGCCGAGATCGCGGCCAAATATTTGAACGTAAAAGTCCGGGTAGAACCCCTGCTCCGTCCCGGCTTCGACGCCGCCAGGCTCGGTAAAATCCTCAAGGATTTTTCCGGAAAAAGCCTCATGGTTGTCGGACACGAGCCCGATTTCACCCGCGCGATTTTTCAACTCACGGGCGCGAACACAAAAATGTCCAAGGCTGGCGTGGCCCTGATCGAGCTTGAGACCGGGCCTATGACCGGCGTGTTGCGCTGGCTCGTCCCGCCGAAATTCGCGAAGGCGTAAAGTCAAGCGCGCACGCGTCGGGATGACAACGAACGACGTTCCGTGAGCCGCATGTGACTCGTTCCGCTCGACAGGCAACTGAGGTGCGCCATAGTCCACTTCCGATTGCCACACCGACGCCGCCAACGCAGCAAGTACCCTAAATATCAGTCGCGGCATGGAGAGATGGTCCACGTCGCGGGTGAACCGGTCACCTTCGCCGCCGAAATCGACCGGAACCCGGCCAACATCGATCACTTCTGGATTACGATTCAGATGGGCGACGCCGGGCCGTTGCGCATCGCGCTAAGCACCCATTCGAGGCAGAACGCCGCAGCCGGGTTCGACCCGCGCGTGCGCGTGGGCGTAATCGGAGGCGAGCGGGATTTGCCCGCAGCCGGCCTTTTTTCTTCCAGCGGCCTGGATTACGGCGCGCTCGAAGCAGAAACCCCCGTGACCTATCTCGAATACGAACGCCCCGCACTGGAGATCTTGCTCGCGGACAAGACGCGCCGCGCCATTTTCATCGAGGCCTGGGGTGAGCTTTACGTCCGCAATCATCTCGGCATTCACCAAGTCCACAGCATGCGCGCCAGTTGCAGCGTCCTGCGCGATTTTATCGGACGCGACGGCGCCATTCGCTTCTACTTTGCCGACGGGAGAGCGGAAATATTGCTCTTCAAATATTGCGGCCAGCCTTGAGACCCCAAGGAGCGGCGGTTTTCCAACCGCCGTCTTCCCTATTCGGCGTCCTTCATCCTCTTGAAGGTACCAGGGAGGGGACTCGAACCCCTAAGGATTGCTCCACCAGATCCTAAGTCTGGCGCGTCTGCCAATTTCGCCACCCTGGCGCGGTCGGCAAATCTTACCGAACCCGCGCCATTGTGCTAGAACTTGTGCGAGAAGCCAGCCCGCGAGCAGGTTAGCAACTTTATGAAAATTCGTCGTGCCGCCCTTATCGTTGTCGCGGGGATCATCACCGCATCCTGCTCCGAGAAGTCGGCGCCTGATCGCGAGAAGCATTCAAACTCCGCTGAAGCGACGCGCGCGCCCGCGTTGGAAGTTGCAGAAGCTGCAGACGAGCTTCAGCCGCGCGAAGGCAAGATCGCGAAGGAGTGCGTGGCTTTCGTTCGCTCCACCAAGGTTGTTCCCGCGCCAGCACCGACTGCCGGCTGCCCCGGATGTCCTGCCGGAGACGCAGAGGTGCTGACGTTTCGGCAGATGAAGATGGACCGAATCTCCTGCTCCGGGGATACATGTACCGTCCTGGTGACTATTAGGGTGTCGTTCAAGCCAGGCACGGGCGAAAGGATTGCCGGTGGCCTGACGGCTTGGATTTCGCCGGAACAACGAAGCGAATACCTGGGCGGGCGTACTCCCGCGGGCGAACAAGCGTATCGTGTGAAGATCACCTACAAGCGTCGCGGCGAAGGGTGGCGCGCCGTCGAATTTGATCGCGCGGATATCGAATGATCCCCGCGTATTCGTCCGGCGCCGCGCGATATTGAAGAGATGCCCTACGCGTCCATTTCGGTTATCGCAGCGACGCTCATCGCACTTTTCTCTATGACGGCTGTCGCAGAAACTCCGCCTCCGGGCACGAGCGGGATAGAAGGCACGGTGCTCGTCTCGCCCAGCCGTCCCGGACCGATCACGAAAGATGGGCCGAGTGTTGCTCCAGCGCGTAACGTGCAGTTCGTGGTCAAAGCGGGCGATGCCACCGTCAAGACTTTCACGACAGACGGAGGGGGGCGCTTCCAAGTCGCGTTACCACCTGGTCATTACATCATCCTGAGAGAAGGCGCAGGGGCGCGAATTGGCCGCTGGCGTTTCGAGGCGGATGTCGTTGCTGGCGAGATGACCAGGGTGAATTGGACTGCTGACAGCGGCATGCGCTGAAACATACAGCCGTCTGGTTGCGCGAAAACGAACACATTCGGCACACCTCACAAGCCGCCAGGCAGGCGGTTCTGGACTTCGTCTCGGGAGATCCTCAGCCATGAAAATAAAAAAATCCCATCGCGCCGCTTTCTTTAACTGGCGGACCCTTGTCGCATCTTTCCTGTGCCTCACGGCAGGGATTCTCACTTTGCTCGCCTTCGTATCGGTCGCGCAGCAGCCAGACAATAAAAGACAGATGGTTAGTTCGTCCAGCTGGTTGACGCGGCTGGCATCTACCCTCGGGATAAATTCCTCAGGCACCGGCGGTGGCGCGGTCAAACTGGATAAGGACCAGCCCGAGCGAACGCGAGCGACATCGCAGCCGCCGCCCGCTGTTCCGTATACCGGCCTCGTGCCTGATCTGCGCCCGGTTAACGCAGTTCGCAGCGGGAAGTTGCGGGACATGCCGCCGATCGATCCGGCGACGGTTCCGAAGGTTGACCATCCCAAACCGATCCGGCCCAAGCCTCCGACGCAAAGCGGCGGCCCCGATGGGCCGATTCAGACCGTTGCGGGACCGCTACCCTCGGCCCCGAGTCCCACCGGCCTCAGCTTCGATGGCGTCGGCGTGGGACTCGGAGGATTCAGCCCTTCGGGTAACCCCCCTGACGTGAACGGCCGCGTGGGCGCAACGCAATATGTGCAATGGAACAACACCAGCTTCGCCGTCTTCAACAAAACCACGGGTGCACTCGAGTACGGTCCCGCAGCTGGGAATACGCTCTTCCAGACGCTCGGCGGCATCTGCGCGTCGCACAATGACGGCGACCCCGTCGTGTCTTACGACATCCTCGCCGGCCGATGGGTTCTTTCGCAGTTCGTCGTCGGCGGGCCCGAGGCGAGCGCGTCACACCAGTGCTTCGCCGTTTCCACAACGTCGGACGCAACGGGAGAGTACTACCTCTACGATTTCCTGACGGATCCGGTCAACTTCGTCGATTATCCGCACCAGGGGGTATGGCCCGATGGCTATTACATGTCCGCGCATATTTTCGCCGGCCCCGGGCTCGTGTTCTCCGGCGGGCGCATCTACGTTTTTGAGCGCGAGAAGATGATCCAGGGCCTCCCGGCCCGCATGCAAAGCGCGGAACTCGGGCTGGAATTTGGCTTTCTGCCCGGGGACCTCGACAGTTTGACTCCTCCTCCTGCCGGCGAGGCCGCGTTTCTCCTCGGCCCTAACTTCGCGCTTACGAACCTGACCGACTCGTTTCGAGTGGCGGTGACTTGGGACCCAGCGCCCACGATCGTTACGATCCGGGCTGAGATCACGGGGGGCGTCGGCAATGCGCCGTGCGTCAGCGGCGCCACCGCTGAGGGGCGCGACTGCGTGCCGCAGCCGCCACCAGCGCTACCAACGGACTATCTCGACAACCTTGCCCCCAACTTCATGTATCGGCTGGCTTACCGCAATAACGGCACGCAAGCCGCGCCCCAGGAGTCGCTCGTCGTCAGTGCTACCTCCACCGGCAGCGTTAGCACTCCCGCGCACGGAGCGGTCGAATGGTTCGAATTCCGCAACGCGGGAAGCTCGACTACTCACCCGACCCTTTTCCAGTCCGGCACCTTCGATCCGGATAGCAGCTACCGCTGGATGCCGTCGGCCGCGATGGACAAAGATGGCAACATCGCGGTCGGCTACAGCAAATCGAGCACGACCGTTATCCCCGGCATCTACCTGACCGGCCGCCTGGCTAGTGATCCACTCAACACCATGGGCGCCGAGATCCAAATGCAGGCGGGCATCGGCGTGCAGTTAGGCGGCGGGAATCGCTGGGGCGACTACACCGCCATGACTCTCGACCCGATCGACCAATGCACCTTTTATTATACGAACGAGTACTTAACGACGAATGGGGCTTTTAACTGGTCGACCCGAATCGCCAGCTTCAAGTTCCCCTCGTGCGTTTCGGACGCGGGCTTGTGGGGCACCGTCACCGGCACAATCACTTCGGCTCAGACAGGCGCGCCGATTTCTGGGGTCCGGGTGGCGTTGAGCAACGGCTACGCGGGCGCGAGTAATGCAAGCGGCATCTACACCATCCTCGTCCCGGCTGGCAGCTACACCGCGACCGCAGCGGATCCGGATCGCAACTGCCTCACGGCGTCGCCTGCGTCGGCGCCGGTCGCACCGCCGGGTGGCGGGATGGTTACCCAGAACTTCGCCATGACCGGCACATCGAAGCTCGAGGCGAACGGCGTCACGATTGACGATTCGCTCGGCAATGCCAACGGCATCGTCAACCGGGCCGAATGCGTGAACCTGAATCTCGGCGTCAAAAACAACGGATGCGCATCAGAGACCGCGATCTCTGCCACCCTCACGACAACGACTCCGGGCGTGACGATTGTCGACGGGAACTCCAGCTATCCAGACATGGTGATTGATGCTGGCGGCACGAACACGACGCCGTTCAAGATCTCTGTCGCGAGCTCTTTCGTCTGCGGCACCGAGATCGCGCTTTCACTCAACCTCACCTACGCAAGTGGCGCCAAGTCAATTCCGTTCACCGTCCCGACCTGTGCCGGCGGTCCAGATCAGGCTATCCCGACCAGCCAGCTCACGGCGGCGGATCCGACTCAAGCCGATCGGATTGGCCGGGACGGCCGACCGAGCACCTGCGCCGGCAAGGTCAGCCCGGGCGGAGGTTTTCCAGGAACGCACCCTTACGAAACGTTCACATTCACTAACACGAGCGGCGCGGCTCGTTGCTACACCGTGACGATCGATGCGGAACTCGGCGGGCCCGGTGACATCGAAAGCGTCGCCTACGACCAGGTGTACGACCCGGCCAACATTGACGCGAACTACCTCGGTGACAGTGGTATCAGTGGCCTGGGAACCACCGTCAGCCAGGCGAGCTACTCGTTCACTGTTCCCGCGCTGCATAACTTCGTTGTGGTCGTGGTTGCGTCCGGTTCGACGAACTCCTCTCCGTTCAGTGGCACCGTCTCGGGCTTCATCGATAACACCGCGGGCCCGGGCGCCTGCGCGGGAGGCACAACACCGACGCCGACGGCTACAGCAACCGCAACTGCAACAGCTACACCTACTATCGCGCCCACGGCGACACCAACACCAACTCCGACACCAACTCCGGCAACACCAACCCCGACGACTACTCCAACGGCTACCGCTACCCCAACAGCTACCCCGCCTTGTGTCCGGTTCACCATCACGATCAACGGAACGCAAGAGGTCCCGCCCAACGCGTCGGCGGGTACGGGCACGGGGACCATCGAGGTCAACACCGTCACCAACGAGTTGTCCTATAACATTACCTTCTCGGGCCTCGGCTCGGCCGAAACCATGGCCCATATCCACGGCTTCGCCCCGCCTGGGATGAATGCGGGCATCATCCACAACTTGCCGCTGGGCAGCCCGAAGATCGGCGTCTTCAACTACACGCAAGCCCAGGAGGCCGACATCCTCAACGGTCTGAGCTATGTCAACATCCACACGGTCAACTTTGGCAACGGCGAGATCCGGGGCCAGATCGCGGGGCCGACCACCCCTTGTCCAACTCCAACACCAACCCCGACCGTGACACCTACGGCCACAGCAACAGCTACAGCGACGCCAACCGCTACAGCTACCGCTACGGCATCGGCTACAGCTACAGCGACGGCTACCGCGACAGCTACGGCAACAGCTACAGCTACAGCGACGATCCCCCCGACAGCAACACCAACCCCCAGCACGACTATCCCGCCAACAGCCACTCCGACCGCCACAGCCACAGCGACGGCCACGCCAACCGCAACGGCAACAGTCCCGCCAACGGTGACGCCTACCGTCACGCCCACGGCCACACCCACGCCGGCCGCTCAGACCATTAATCTATCTACCCGCATGTTCGTCCAGACCGGTGACAACGTTGGCATCGGTGGTTTTATCATCACGGGAAGCGTTCCGAAAACCGTGCTCCTGCGGGCCATCGGACCTTCGCTGTCGGGCTCCGTCCCCGATGCGTTGACTGATCCCCTGCTCGAACTGCACGGTCCGCCCGGCTTTGTCACCATCATCAACAATAACTGGAGAGACACCCAGGAGGACGAGATCGAGGCCACGGGCATCCCGCCGACCAATGATTTCGAATCAGCCATCCTCGCGTCGCTGACTCCGGGAAATTATACCGGCATTGTCCGGGGCAATGGAAACGGCACCGGAGTGGGGTTGATCGAAGTTTACGATCTCGACACGGCGGCGGCCTCGAAGCTGGCCAACATCAGCACCCGCGCCTTCGTCCAGACCGGTGACGACATCGTGATCGCAGGCTTCATCCTCGGCAACAACCCCGGCAATGACAGGATTGCCGTGCGCGGTATTGGACCGAGCCTCACTGACTTTGGTGTGCCCAACGCCCTGGCCAATCCAACGCTGGAACTGCGCGACAGCAACGGAACGCTTCTGTTTGCGAATAACGACTGGCAGGATAACCCGGCGCACGCAGCGGAACTTATCGCTGCTGGTCTGGCACCGACAAACGACTTGGAGTCTGGGATAGCGACCACGCAACCACCGGGCCTTTACACCGCGTTGCTCGCAGGCCAGAACAATGGCACTGGCGTCGGTCTGGTAGAAGTCTACGACCGCGGAGCGACGCCGTAGCAAGACCTGCGCTTTTTCTCAATTGGGCTGAGAGGGGCCGCGAGCGTGCTTCTTGAGGACAGGTCTGACGCGTCTGTGTGCTAGAATTTGTGCTGGAAATGAGCGCCGTCTGCTCAGCCTCGCCGCGTGCCGCGATTTCGCCGGAAACGCCGTTTATCACTTGTAAAGACGGTTCGTTGTGAAACGAAAAGCAAAGTCCTGAAATCGATGATTTTGCAATCCTAAGTCTGGCGCGTCTGCCAAGCCGGATCGCAAGCAAGCTTTACATTGGCACGCGGTAAGTCACCCGGCGCTCTACTTCGGCGCCTGTTTACCAGCTGCATCGCTGGAAATATCATTACCGGTTAAAGCTTTCCACAATTGAAACCACCCTTCAGTTGATGGCGTAGATGGCTCCTTGAATTGCACATGAGTCATTCGAAGGTCGGCCTGTTCAATGAAGAAGTGAATCTCGGTCCAAATCTCCTTCTCTTGCGTGAACGTGCCCGGCCGTTTCACATCGAGCATATCGAGCAGCTTTAGACGGAAAAGATCAACTGCAGCCTGGACCTGTGATCCCAAGGAGCGTGTGGCCACTATCGCTAATCGGTAGAAAACAAAGGATACGGCAACACATGTAAGCGGAATTAGAAAATTGCGCGGATAGAACAAGTGCGCGTTCGGCTGAAAAGTCGCCAGCGCGAGGCTTACGACTGTTAGTAGGGCAAAGACGGACGACATGATCACAGTAAAATCCAAATAGATATTGGCATCCTCCAGACGGAGGCGCGCTTCCTCGGGCACGACATGGATTAATCGTGGCCACAAGTTGCTTAAGGTAATGCCATAGCGCCTGTACGGGTAGAGATCACCAACCGCGTTCAAAATCCCGAGCTGAGTGGCGCGCATCCATCGCTCATCCTCTGGGAAATTAGCCGAAAACCCGCCATACGCGGTTGACCACTCACGCTTGGCCATTTCCCTATACCGAGTTACTGCCTGGTCTAATTGTTTGTGGTAGTTCGGATCCTCAAAGGTGCGCCTGATCATTGCGATCAATTCATCCAGTTGTTGCTGGATCTCTTTGTCAAAGCGTTTGGAATTCGCTCGCAAAACCTGCGCTCTCGCCAGCAAATCCCAATAGTCTTTGTCACAGATATCCTTCTTTTTCTCCAGCGACCAGACGACCGCCAAATGGTCGCTTTGAAGTGTGTCGATTTCCGCTTTTGCTTCGCGCGCATTTAGTTTCTTATCCGAAAAAGCATCTCCAAAGTGACATTCAGTAACCCAACGTGGCCAATTTAGGGCCGCCACCCGTTCCTCAGCGATCTCCCGATAACGCCGCATTCGATGCGTGCCGAGCCAGACACCCGCCCTGTAGGGCCGGTTAAGAATCCACTCAAGCCATTCTAGCTTTTTGAACGATAGCGTGACGCGCCACGCACCCTGGTAAAGTTGATGCAGAAAGGCTCGCGCGCCGTAAATCACATACGCGAAGAGGTAGACAATGATAAGCCATAAACCCAATTCGAAAATGTTCTCTTTCCATTCCGCCTTGGCTAACTGGTGTGCGTGTGAACTCAAGGCGGCGAACCCCCAGAACAAGACGCCGCTGCAGAACACAAAAAGAAGACTCGGGACAAAGGCCGCAATTAAGAACCCTCGGCCGAAAAGCTTTTGCGCCCGATCGAGAATCGGTTCCATAACTGGCTATGCCAGGTTGACGCGACCACAACTGGCGCCTGGATGATCCGGACATGGGCAACTATTTCGAAAATGGCCTCCATCCGCCTGGCACATATAAGGCTCCGCTCCATAAAGGTTGAGCTGTTCGGAGTGGAAATCGATGCCTTCTTTCTCGAGAACTCGGATAGCATCGGCGAGATGATCGATATTTCCGAGAGCTCTGATTTGCGTTTGCAGGAAGCGCGACAGTGAGTCCCTTACTATGCGGGTTTCGGAAAGGCGTTCCGCGACGATGCCGGGAAAAAACACTCCCACTGGCTTCCCTAAGTCACCGACTGTTACAATTGCGTCTGCGTGTTGTGAAGAGGCCAGCTGCGCAATGCGTGAAGCAGGTTGAGCACGGTGCACCACGGCCTGGTTACGTCGTAGCACTTCGAAGATTCCTGTCTCGGCCGCAATTTCTCTCGCGTCGAGGTTAAATTCCTCAATTGCCCATTCGACTGCGGTGGGGATTACGCATGCCGCCTCGCGGTGATCCGAATCGAAGAAAACAAAGGGCTTCACCCCGTGCTGCCCGGCCAAATCCTGCAATCTTCCGACGGTAACATTATTGTCCTGAACGAGGGCAAATTGCTGCTGGCAAAAATTGAAAATCGGCAACATCAGATTATTTCATAAGGTTGTTGGAGTGGAACAATGAACAGGCACGTGCGGTTTTGCTTCCGGATGTCCGCCGGCCCTTCGCTCAGAGCAAGAAGTTGGCTCAGTCATGTCACTAAGTCCTATAAGCCAATTTCTATCAGGAAAGCGAGCCGCGGACAAGATTGTTTCATTCATGTTAGAAACAGGTGACCTTCTGCTCTCTCAAACGCTTTGAATCGATGATTTCGTAATCCTAGGTATGGGCGTCTGCTAATTTCGTCACCCTGGCGTTATCGAAAACTCTTACCGAACGGGACTGTACTAGAATCCGTCCTGGAGGCCAGCCTCAAGCGGCGACCGAGCATCGGCACTCACGGTCGCGCCGTCCAGTCGATAAGAGTCCAATGTTCGCCGAAGCCCCTCTTTCCAGCCGACGGACACCCGGTAGCCGAGTTCGCTTTCGATTGCGCTGATGTCGGCGCGGGAATCACGGATATCGCCAGCGCGGTTTGGTTCCAAAGATTGGGCCAACGGCCCGCCGGTCAATTCAGCCAGAGCGGCCGCCAGTTCGATCACCGAAACTGAAGTCCCGGTAGCGCAGTCAAAAATGCGGCCGGCGATTTTCTCTTCGGGCGCCGCGGCCGCGAGAAGGTTGGCCGATATCACGTTGTCAATGTAAGTGAAGTCGCGCGACTGCTGACCGTCGCCGTAAATTGTGATGGGGCGGGAGTTGAGGATGGCTTTGCAAAAACGCGCGACGACGCCGGCGTAGGGGGAATCGTAAGCTTGCCGCGGCCCGAAAACGTTGAAGTAGCGCAAAGTGACTACCGGCAACGCATCCAGGCGGTGAAAGAGCCGGGCATATTGCTCCGCGGCGTATTTCTGAATGGCGTAAGGCGAAAGCAGCTGGGGGTGGGCCGCTTCCTGTTGAGCCCCTGCCTTTGCGTCGCCATAGACCGATGATGAGGAAGCGAAAACGACGCGCCGCACCCCGGCATCGCGGGCGGCGACGAAGAGGCGCAAAGTCGTCTCGAGGTTTCGTCGATTGCTTTCGAGTGGAGCGATAATCGACTGCTGCACGGATGGCATCGCCGCCAGATGAAAGACGCAGTCGCAATCCTTGAGGAGCGGCCCCAACAAAACGTCATCACCGGCGTCGCCCTGGACGAACTCCAGGTCGCCGGCCGGCGCGCGCCAGGCGAGATTGTCGAGCGTGCCTGAGCTCAAGTCGTCCACGACGACGACGCTGTCCCCGCGCCGGCAGAGAGCTTCGGCCAGGTGCGACCCAATAAACCCCGCTCCACCTGTAACCAGAGCTTTCAAAGGATCGCGCGGGGCCGGATCTCTTCAGTCGGGCTGACGAAGAGCGGAAAGAAATTAGCGGTGGAGGGCACAGCGGACGAAGCGTGAAATGTTTAACGAGACGCTCATAATTGAGTCAGATCCGATTTCAGTCGAGTACGAACAAGCCCCAGTAATTTAGAAACGAAATCACAGCGCCGGCCCTGGGTGAATGCTAATCTGTTGACACACGCCCGCGCTTCCTGCCATAACCCAGCTTTGAGGTTCCCCTATGCGAAAATTGCTGATCACGACTGTCGTCGGCTCGATCAGAAAGGGTCGAAAGAGTCTGGCCGTGGCGGAATATCTGCACGCCAGGTTCCAGGAGAAAACGGAGTTTGCGACGCGGCTCCTCGATTTAGCCGATTACCCTTTGCCGCCGCTGGAGGAACGGACCGAGGGAGAGAGCGCCCTGCCCACCGCACGCAAGCTTTTCCAGGAGCTCGGCGAAGCGGACGGGCTGCTGATCGTGTCGCCGGAATACAAGGGCGGTGTGCCGGGCGCCTTGAAGAATGTGTTCGATTATTTTCCGCCCGGCCTTCTCCGGCACAAGCCGGTGGGCATTTGCACTGTTTCCGCGGGCGGCTATGGCGGGATCAGTTGCCTCGCTCAACTGCGGCTGCTCACGCTGGCTGTCGGAGGTATTCCGATTCCTGAGTTCATCGCAGTCTCGAAGGTAAACGAGGTGGCCGGCGAAGGCAGCGGCCTGGAGAGGGTCTTTGCCGGAAAACTGGAGGTGTTTTTTTCTGAGTTGATCTGGCATTGTGAGGCGATGGCGCAACAGCGAGAGCGCGAGGAGGTGCGCCGGCAAACATGAGCATCCCGGCGACCACAATCGCAACACTGCACGCGCCGCCCGGCAGGCGCATCGATGGCGTTGGCGGAGACGCGGACTGGATTGAGTGGCGCGCCGACCTGTTGGGCGATGTGGCGCCGGCGGAACTGACAGAGCGCGGCGGGAAGATGCTTTATGCCCTGCGGAGCAAGCTGGAAGGAGGAGAAGGCCCGACCGGGCGCGATGCTCGCAGCGCGCGCTTGCTGGCGGCCTCGAAACGGTTCGATTACATCGAGCTGGAAGGGGAGCGCGACCTCGATCACGCCATCCTGGCGGCGATTCCGCCCGATCGGCGCGTCATCTCGTGGCACGGCCAGGCGACCGAAGCGGTGGCGTTGCGGCAGTTGCTCGCCTCGTTTAGCCGCGCGGAGGCGCGCTTGTACCGGTTCGTGACCAAAAGCGAGGAAGTCGCGGCGGCTCTCGCGCCGATCCAATTTCTCGCCGCTGCCGGGCGGCGCGACGTGATCGCCTATGCGGAGAGCGCTAACGCGACCTGGACGCGGCCGCTCGCCGCCCGTTACGGCGCGCCGGTGGTTTTTGGAAATATCGCGAACGGCCAGGGACCATCGCCGGCGGACCTTTCGGCGATGGTGCGCGATTATGGGTTGCCGGATTTGCACCGGGTCACGGAGCTGTCCGCGATCGTTGGCAAACCGGTTAACGGCTCGCTCTCGCCCTGGCTGCACAACGCGGCCTATCGCGCGCACGGCGCCTCACGGCTCTTCGTTCGATTTCCCGTGGAATCCTTCGGCGTCTTTTGGCAGGGGGTGGTGGAGAGGGCGCTTTTTGAGGCGATCGGCATCCGGGTGCGCGGGGTGATCGTGGCGTCGCCGCACAAAGAGTCGGCCCTCTCCGTCGCGGCGGAAATTTCGACCTTCAGCCGGACAACCGAATCGACCAACGTGATGGTCCGGCACGGCAATCAGTGGCATGCGGACACCACTGATGCTGACGGCGTGTTGATGAATTTGGAATCCGCGGGAATCGCTTGCGCAAAAAGGCGGGTCGCCGTCATCGGTTGCGGCGGCTCCGGCCGTCCGATTGCCGCGGCGTTGCGGCGGGCGGGGGCCGAGGTCACGTTGGTAAATCGGAGCGCCGCCCGTGGGCTCTGGGCATCAAAGCTATTGGGGCTTCCGTTCGTGCCGCTCGCGCAGTTCACCGCCGCGGAGTACGACATGATCATCAACGCCACGCCGGTCGGCCGAGAAGGAGAAGAGCTTCCGGTCGATGTCACCTCAATGCCGCGGAAGTCCGTGGTGGTAGACCTGGTTTTTGCCGCCCCTCCTACGCCGCTGAGCGCCCTGGCGCGCCGCTGCGGGCACACCGTCATTGACGGCCGCCACATCCTGCTGGCGCAAGCCGCGCGCCAATACAAATTGATGACCGGCGAGGAGATGCCGCGCATGCCGGCCTACGACCTCCTGGACGCGGATGCGAGCCGCGTGCGGGCAGATTGCCAGGCCGGGGAAAAAACAGCGCACCTGCATTCACTCACCGAATCATTCGCGCAATGAATACGACGAAAGAGCCAGTGGAGGTGAACGACGAAAGCCAGCCGGCGCCCGGTGAAGTCCTGGCGGCCGGCCTCGATCTCTCGTCGCTCGTCGGCCGCTGGAAGAACACCAACAGCGCGACACGTGGCATTGCGGAAATTGTCATCAGCGAGGATGGCCAGGGGCTGCGCGTGCAAACATTTGGCGCGTGCGCCTCGGGACCGCGCGATTGGGGAGATGGCCCCGCGACGACCTACGCTTATAGTGTGGCCGGGAACATCGTGGCCGGTTTCGAGCTGACCTATGATTTCGGATCGCAGGAAGCGCTGGTGACCGCCATTCACAATCGAGGCGTCCTGGTCATTCATGCCTACCATCGCTTTAAAGACGGCAGCGGGCGCTCCAACTTTATTTCCAAGGAATTTTTCCACCAATGACTCCCGCTCATCCATGAACGAGCTCTCCCGGATCAAGCGCGACGACACTCCCTCGGGCGACGAGCCGGACGAGGCCGGCTCGGCAACGGGAGTCGACCTGACCCACCTGCTCGGGACGTGGGTCAATACCTACCGCGAAACCCGCAGTCTTTGCCGGTTCACTTTGGCGGCGAGCGCGTCCGGTTACACGATTGAAACGGTCGCGGCGACGGAGAGCGGCGCCCGACCGCTGGATAAAACGGAGGTGCGTCCATTTGCGCCGAACATCAATTCGCGGAAGGCCGACGGCTTCACCGCGAGATACGATTTTGAGTTTCTCGAAATGTCGCTGGCCGCTTATTGCGCGAAAGGTTTGATCGTCGTGTCGCAATACACCCGCTTCAAGGACGGGAGCGGGCGCCCGGACTATTTCAATCGCGAATTCTTTTTCAAGGAGGAGTCATGATCTCCGGAAAGAGCGCCGCCGCCGCCGGCCACGAGGAATTGATCGAGCGGGTGGCGGCATTGGCGCGCGAGAAATTTGCCGGGCGCGCGGACCGGTACGACCGCGAGGCGATTTTTCCAGGGGACGATTTCCAGGATCTTTTCGCGGCCGGCCTTCATGCGCCCTGCGTGCCGGAAAGTTTCGGCGGCCAGGGATTGGGGCCCGGCCACGATGTCTACAGCCTCTGGTTAATGACGAAAGAGATCGCCAAGGCGGACATGTCGATGGCGCGGTGCTGGGAGGGCCACGTCAATTCGCAGGTGCTGATCGGCGCGTTTGGGACGGAGGAACAAAAGAGGGCCTGGTTTGAAGGCATAGTGGATGGGCGGGAGATCTGGGTCGCCTGGAGCGGCGAGCCGCAATCGCGGATTCCCGGGCAAAAGGCGCGCTTCGGCACGAACGTCACACGAGTTGAGGGCGGTTATGTGGTGGACGGGACGAAAGTGTTCGCGACCAGCGCGGGCCATGCGCGCAAGGCGATTTTGCTGTGCGACATCGCCGGGCCGGGCGGCGCGCGACACGCGACGGCCGCGAGCGGCGGCGTGCTGCTGCTCGTCTGCGATCTGGCTGAGAACGCGGTCACGTTCGACGATTCCTGGTGGGACCCGATCGGGATGCGCGGAACCGTGAGTTACCTCGCGCGCTTCAATCGCTGTTTCATCCCCGATCGCGATGTGCTCGGGCAGCCCGGCCAATATCTGGCGGAAGGATGGCAGACCCGGTTTGCGCCGCACTATGGCGCGACTTTCCTGGGCGGCGCGGAAGCGGCGTTCGAATATGCCCACGCTTATGCCACCAAGGATGAGCGGGAGAGCGATCCGTTTGTCGAGCAGCGGCTCGGCCAAATGTCGTTGAACATCGAGTGCGCTCATCTTTATCTCGAACACGTCTCGCGACTCTGGGACGCTGGACGCGACCGCGAGGCGATGCGCGCCGGCATCCGCGCCCGGTTCCTGGTGGAAAAGTGGGCGGCGGAAACGGTGGACCACGTCATCAAGGCGTGCGGCGCGCGCAGCCTCATCCGCCCCAGCCCGATCGAGCGCATCTACCGCGACCTGTCCATTTATGCGCGGCACGATAACGCCGATCACCTCTTAGCGACCATCGGGCGCGAGGCGCTCGGAAAAATCCATGACGTCTCCTTTTTCCACCTCGAGGAACGTCCCGTGCCGTCAGCTTCCAGCAATGGAACCGCGCAGGCGAGCATGGAGGAGCCGCGACGCGCCGGAGCCGACGTCGCAGAGTGACCGGGGGCGCCGGCCGCACCCATGGACGGACGCAAGATCGCCTTCTGCGATTTCGGATTGAATGCCGCGACCAGCCGGAGCTTGCGGCCGCGGCTCGAGGCGGCGTTTCCGGAAAATCCGGTGGAAGTGATCGGCCTCGGCGAAGTAGTTTGCCTCCGAAATTGGCGGAATATCGCGGACGTCCTGCTCCACTACGGCTGGGAGATATCGTTAGGCCGGAAACGATTTAACGATTGTCTGCTGCGCACCCGGTCCAGCTTCGAATCGATCCGCCGCGCCTTACGCCGCCGCCTGGCCGCCGACTCATATCGGTTCACCTTTCAGACCGGTTCACGGGTCGACGGGAGCGTGCCAGGGATTCCGCATTTTGTTTATACCGACCACACGCACCTGGCTAATAGCAAGTATCCGGAACCTCCGCCGCACTGGAAATTTTCGACGGAGTGGATCGGGCTGGAACGCGAGATTTACCATCGTGCGACGCGCGTCTTTACCTTCAGCTCGAACATTGGGAGATCGCTCATCGAAGATTACGGCGTCGAGCCCGCAAAAATCCGGTGCGCCTACGCCGGCAGTAATCTGCCCCGTCGGCTGGGCGCGCCCGTCAGGGTCCCCGGCGGAAAGACGATCCTTTTCGTGGGAATGGAATGGGAACGGAAAGGCGGGCCGCTCCTGGTCGCTGCGTTTCGGCGAGTGCTGCGGGAGCATCCGGACGCGAAGCTGGTCATCGTCGGATGCGCGCCCGCGGTCTCAGCGCCGAACTGTGAGATTCTTGGTGTGCGGCCGATCGAGGAAGTGGCAACACATTTCCAAAGAGCGAATGTTTTCTGCCTGCCGACGCGGTGCGAACCTTTCGGGGTCGTATTCGTGGAAGCGATGCTTGCCGGATTGCCAGTGGTGGCGACGAAACTGGGCGCCCTTCCCGACATGGTGCAGGACGGAGCGAACGGTTTTCTCATCGAGAGCGGCGACGAACGCGGCCTCGCGGCAGCTCTCAGCACTCTGCTGGCGGATTCGAAAATGTGCGCCGTTTTTGGCGCGCGTGGAGCGGCGCTGGCCGAACGGCAATACACTTGGGAAAATACGGTGGCGATCTTGAGAGCCGAGATCGTCAGCGCCGGAGCATAGAGGCCGGCGCCGCCGATCCCATCACCGGGCCGTGCCGGTGATTCATGCCTGATCATCGTTTTAAAGATGGCAACAGGCGCTCGAACTGTATTACTAAAGAGCTCTTCAGCGATGACCATGGACGCCCCACCCCTGAACGAGTTTTTTCCGGCGCAACGAGAACGCCGGCCCCCGGGCGATGCCGGCGGGGCCGGGTTCGTTTTGACGTCCGAGGGGCGAGCCAGCTTAGGCAAACAACCAGACCCCGGCACCCATGTCGCAGGCTGAACGGAGCACGGGCAAAGAAGCCCCACCGCTGAGACCGCTGCGGTTTCACTGGAGTATGTCCAGTGCCGGCAGCGAGTTGAAAGGCGCGAACGCGCGCGCGGCGCAAAATGGGATCCCCGACATCGCCGCGCACCTCGCCTACTGCGAGGCGGCGGAAGCATGCGGGATCGAATCGCTCCTGACCGCATTTGGTTTTCACCGGCCCGATCCGATTGCGCTGGCCGCCGCGCTGGGCGTGCTCACCTCGAAGATCAAGTTCATGGTCGCCGTGCGCTCGGGCGTCGTTTCGCCCACCTCGTTCGTGCAGCAGGTCAACACGGTTTCCGCCCTGACCCACGGGCGAATTTGCCTGAATGTCGTCGGCGGCCACACGCCGAAGGAGCAACGCGCTTACGGCGATTTCCTCAGCCACGATGAGCGCTACGCGCGAACGGACGAGTTTCTCTCCATCTGCCGCGCGCTTTGGGCCGAAGAAGGGCCGGTGAGCTTCAAGGGCGCCTATTATGAAATCGAGGACGCGGCCGTGAAGACGCCGTTTGTCTCCAACGAACGGCGCGGGCCGGAAATTTTTCTCGGCGGCGCGTCGGACGCGGCCCTGAATCTGGCGGTGCGGCACGCTGATTGTCTCTGGACCCTGCCGCGTCGCCCTGACGAAATCGCGCCTCGATTGCAGACCGTGCTCGAGAACGGGACTGACGTCGGCCTGCTGCTCTCGATCATCGCGCGGCCGAGCCACCAGGAAGCCGTCTCCGATGCTTACGCCCTCCTCGGCCGCATCGGCGGCAAGGCGCGAGAGGTGCATCGGGAATTTTCCGCGCGCTCGGATTCCGTGGCCTTTACCGGGACGCTCGAGCTGGCCGAGAAAAACGGCGGCGATTGGCTGACGCCGTGGCTCTGGACCGGCGCGGTGCCTTACCTGGGCGCGCCGGCGATTGCGCTGGTCGGCTCGTACGACGAAGTAGCGGCGGCGATCCGCGCCTACGAGGAGGTAGGCATCAGCCAATTTCTCTTCATGGGCTGGCCGGACATCGAGGAGATGAAGCGTTTCGCCGGCGAAGTGCGGCCCCGGCTGGAGGAATCGCACGCACTCATCCCGACATGAAACTCAACTTCCATTGGCGGCTGCTGCAAGGCGGCGAACCCCCGAACCTGACGCGTGCGGCCGAAGGACTGCGGCGCGAAACTGGCCTGCCGGATCTGGAACGGCAGGCGGAGTTTTGCCGCCGCGCCGAGCAATGCGGCATCACCGGGTTGCTGACGGATATCGGCGCGACGAAGCCGGACCCGATCTTGCTCGCGGCTGCTCTGGGAATGGCCACGGAGCAAATCGAATTCATCGTGGCCTATCGCTCGGGGCTGATCCCGCCGACCACCTTCGTCCAGCAACTGAACACCCTTTCCTCACTCATCCAGGGCCGGCTTAGCTTGAATATCGTCGCGGGCCATTCGCCGCTGGAGCAGCGCTACTACGGCGATTTCCTGAGCCACGACGAGCGCTATCCGCGAACGGAGGAATTTCTGGCCATCTGCCACGCTTTTTGGCGCGGAGACGATCCCGTCAATTTCCGCGGCAAATACTATCGGATCGAAGACGGGCGGTTGAATACACCGTTTGTTTCGAAAGCGAGCACAAGCCCTTACATCTTCATTGGCGGCGGCTCGGAAGCGGCGCGCGCGCTCAGCATCTCGCAAGGCTCCTGCTGGATCCGCCTTGCCGATACGCCGGTGAAGATGCTGGCGGGATCGAAATCGGTCCTGGACGCGGGAAAGGAACTCGGCGTGCGCGTGGCGATGATTTGCCGCCCGACGCGGGAAGAGGCCATTCAAGCAGCCGGCGCGCTGGTGGCCGATCTTGATCCGGTCATGCGTGAAAAGGACCGGGAGCGCGAATTTGCCAGCCGCAGCGACTCGGTCTCCCTCCGGCAGATTTACCAAATGGCGGAAGAGGAGTGGCCGGCGCCCTGGCTCTGGACCGGCGCCGTGCGGAGCCACGGAGGAGCGGCCATCGCGATCGTGGGCAGCCCGGAGGAGGTCGCGACGGCCTTTATCGAATATGGGCGGATCGGTGTCACTCAATTCATCATCTCGGGCTGGCCGAAACTCGACGAGATGATCATTTTCGGGAGGGACGTCCTTCCCTTGATTCGCCAAAAAGAACGCGCGCTCAACGAGACTGGCGCGCCTGCCGATCATGACCACCACCGAGAGTTCGCGAACAGTTTTTGAGCGGGACGGGATTGTTTTTCCCATCCCCGCCGTGCCGCCGGAGAAGGCAGCCGCATACCAGGCCTGCTTCGCGGAGCTGGAGCAGATCGCCGATCGCCCGCTGGGTCGGGTCGCGCATCCGGCGATGCACTTCGGCTGGGCCTATCGTCTCGCCACGGAGCCGGCGGTGCTCGATGCGGTGGAGGAAGTGCTCGGACCAGACTTGCTCATTGCCGGATCGCTGGTGCTTTGCAAATACCCGCGCGATCCGGCCTTCGTCGCCTGGCACCAGGATAACTATTATTCGAATCTGCATTTGACCCCCTCCCTCTCCGCCTGGATCGCGTTGCGGGACAGCACGACCGAGAATGGCTGCATGCGGGTGGTGCCCGGCTCGCATCGGGAAGGAGTTTTGCCGCATGAAGAGAAGGGAAATGCGAACAATCTCCTGAAACAAGGACAGGAGATCCAGGTCGAGGTGGATGAGGCCGACGCCGTGGAGGTGGTGTTGCGCGCAGGCGAGATGTCGCTGCACCATTCCGCGATCATCCATGGATCGCGTCCGAATCGTTCCGACACGCAGCGGCTCGGCTTCATCATTCGTTTCGTCACGAGCGCTTACGATCTCGCTGGGCAGCAGACGCCCTTTATTCTTGCGCGAGGCCGCGCGGAGCAGGGGAACTTGCGCCTGGCCCCGTCTCCATTGGAGCGCCCGCTGGCCGAAGCCTGGGCGGATTATCAGCGGCAACCGGAGAGCGGCCCGCGCGATTTTGCTAATCCTTCAGTCCACACTGAGGAGATGCAGCCCCGTGGCCTGATGAAAAATGTGTGAACGGAAGTCTCCCGGCAGTAGATGCCCATGAGTGACTCCCGCACCGCGTTGACCGAGTTCTTTCCGCATCGCGTCTGCATCAATCTCGATCGACGGCCCGAGCGATGGGAGCGGATGCAAGCGCGCTTTGCGGCGGCTGAGGTGGGCGCGGTGGAACGGTTTCCCGCGGTGGATGGAGGGAACGGTAGGATGCCGGGGAGCTGGCCTTATTCATCCGGCGCGTATGGATGTCTCCAGAGCCACCTGGCCGTGGTGCGCGAAGCGCGCGCGCTGGGACAGGAGAACATCCTCATCATCGAAGACGACGTGGTCTTCGCGGATGGGTTTCAGGAGCAATTTCAGGAACGCGTGCGCAACCTTCCCGCCGATTGGGACATGCTCTATTTCGGTTGTCTGCACTATGAACCGCCCGAGCCGGCGGCTCCCGGGTTTGGCCGGCTGCGTCTTTCGTTCTCCACCTTCATGTATGCGGTCCGGCGGACGGTGTATGACGCCTTTATTTTCCTGAACCAGCGCGAGCGCTACCCGGTCGATCGCAACAATTTGTTCCTGCAAAAACGTTTCCGGTGCTACTGCTTCATGCCGCACCTCGCATGGGTGGACGATAGCTATTCCGACGCGCAGGGAGTGCCCTGCACGCATTGGTATATTCGCGACTCGATGGCCTTGGGCGGCGACAAGATGAAGGCCGTGGAAAAACGCACGGCGGCGATCATCCTCTATCGCGAAACCGGCAATCGCGAGCGAAGCCTGAGGAACCTCCGTTACGTGGCCCGATGCTACGGATCGCTATTTTCGGTGTTCATCGTGGAACAGAATGAACAGCCGCACCTCAAACGCCAGGCGCTGCCTCCCGGATGCGAGTATGCGCACGCGCCGGGGCCGGGGCGGCAGGTTGCCTTCGTCGCCGCCCTGGATCGGTTCGCCCGGGAGAAAGACTATTTCATCTTCAGCGATGCGAACGTGGTCTGTACGCGCATGGAGACGCGGGCGAGTCTCGCCAAGTGCGCCGAGTACGATGCGGTGGGATCGTTTGCCACTTATCTGGATTTGGATGAGGCCGACAGCGACCTGCTGTTGAGCGGCCGGGAGTATCACACGGAGCGCTACCGGGTGCGCGCCCGGCGGGGCCGCTTCCGCGAGTATTTTACCGCGACGACAGCAGGCTTGCGCACGCTTTGCACCTCTGTGTGGAAGAGCGACAGCGGCGAGGCGGAATGCCCAGGCGGCCTGCGCATTTTCGATTCGCCAGGATCAGCGCTTTGCCTTTCTCAGGGCCGTCCGGGCACCAACGAATTGAGTCCAGAAAAATAATACGAAATATTATTGACGCCGCGAACCGCTATCCGGCACACTGCCAATAATTGGCCGCTGATTGACCCCTGGACGTGCCGGTGTTGCCCATCCTCGGGTGTTCGGTTAGAGCTAAGACTCGATCACGAAAGGAACACCTATGAGCAAGACAAAATCCAAATCGGGCAAAAAGGGTTCGAAGAATTTCGGGACTCTGGGGGGTGGCCGTCCGAAGGGGCCAAAGGGCAACAAAGGGAACAAGGGAGACAAGGGGAAAGGGAAAGGGAAAGGGAAAGGGAAAGGCAAGGGCAAGGGGAAAGGCAAGGGAGGCTATCCGAAAGGCGGCAAAATAATTTTAGTGCTGGATGAATATTGCGCCAAAGACCTGTTCGTCCAGCTCGCGCTGGCTTTAGGAGGGCCCGTGAATCCCAAGAAGAAAGGGAAGAAAGGGAAGAAGGGAAAGAAAGGGAAAAAAGGAAAGAAAGGGTCCAAAGGGGGATCCAAGAAGGCCAAGAAGTCCGGTCCAAAACGGAAGGGTTCCGCGTGAACCGCGGGTGCTTGACCCAAACTCCAACTTGCCGCCGGGAAGTCGCTGTTCAGTGAGCGCGACCAATGAGGCTACGCTCGCTTTTCCAGGTGACTGAAACGCGCGCTGTCTGCAAAACTGAAGCCTGCACGCCACCACGCCGAGCGTGGAAAAACTGAAAAATCTCCCTAACAAGAATCTCAAACGCGGTCGCGTGAGCGGCCGTTCATCAGAGGAAGCCGCCATGAATTTGACCCATACGCTCCGCACCTGCCTCTTTTTCGCCGTCCTGGCCTCCATAGCCGGTTTGGTCTCTCCCGCGCCGGCGCAGGTCTCGCCCGCACCGAAGAAGAAAGTCTCTCCCGCGCCCGCAAAAGTCTCGCCCGCACCGAAGAAAGTCTCCCCCGCGCCCGCGAAAGTCGCCCCCGCGCCCACAAAAATTGCCCCCGCGCCTGCGACGGCCTTAGCCGCGGTAACACAGGACTCCCCGCGCATCTGTAACCGCACGATCAAAGTGCAAGTGATCGCGCTCGATCAGCCGTGGATGTGGAATCGACTTGGCGCCGCGCAACCCGGCGGGATGATCTACGCCCTGGCGCGCGACGTAGTGAGCAATGTGACGGTGGGCACCGTGATAACCAAGGATGGGCCGCTCCCGGATGACCTGAAATCGCTGAAGCCGGCCGACCTGACAGCGCTTTGCGCCAACGTGCGCTTGCGCGACGACAAGCGTGCGCGTCCGCTGGTCCTCCGGGCGAACAAAGGAGATTGCCTGGAAATCACCTTCGCCAATCTCCTCAGTAAGACCCCGGTCGCGGTGCAGAAGAAGGGACCCGGCTCCGATCCGACCCGCTGGGCGGGGCTCAACGCGACCGGCATGGAACTGGTCGGAGACATCAACAGTGACGCGTCGTGGGTGGGAAAGAATGCGAACAGCCTCGCGAAAAACGAAGAGATCAAGATTTACAAATGGTACGCGGTGGAGGAGGGAACGTTCCTCCTTTACAGCGGCGCGGACAACGAAAGTGAGTATCAAGCCAACCAGGGCTTGTTTGGCGCGATCCATGTCGAACCCGAGGGGGCGGAATGGTATCGCAGCCAGATCACACATGACGATCTCGTGCAGGCGACCCTGACGCAGGGGGACTTGGAGTTTTCGCAAAAGATCGAGGCGCTGGCGGTGGAGGCTTCAGCCCCACCCACCGAGGCGCAACTCGCTCCCCCCACAGGTTTCACGCTGAAAGCGATGGAGACCCGCATCGCGGACAAAGTATCCAGCCTTCCCGTTTATGTGAACGACGCGAAGAAAACGGACGACAAGCGCAGCCTGGTCGACCCGCGCATCATTTCGTCGACCCGGCAGCCATTGATCAATTACCACGCCATCTATATGGACGGCGGCAAGCGGCGCGAGCGTTTCGGACGTCCGATCCCCGTCCTGCAAATGTTGCAAGTGAAGCCGATCAAGTCCTTGTACGACAAACCCCTAAAGAAAGACAATCCCGCCGCATACTTTGACGACTTGAGGGCGCTCGACGCGGGAATTATTCCGGGTGATTTGCGGAAAATCTTCGTGGAGATCAAGGTGGACCTTTCGGCCGCTGCCCGGGTCGTCGACCAATACCGTCATAGCTGGCTCATCACCGACCAGGGCCAGGCCTACTACGTGGAGGCAAGTCCACCCGTGCCTGCCGCCGGCGGCCAGCCGGCCAAGGCGGGCGAGCTGAAAATCTCCACGGCAGATCTCGAGCTGATTTATAGCGATCTCACCGCGGTGATTACCGGGCCGGACGCCGCCCGGTTCGCGCTCAGCAACACCAGCCCCAGCTTCCGGAATATCCCGGCTTCTCCCGACCGCCGCCAGCCCTACCGGGAATACACGATTATTTACCATCAGGCGTTCTTTGCCGCACAAGCGTTCGCGACTTTTTCGAACGCGAATCTGGTGAACGTCATTCAGTCCGGCGCGGATAATTTCGCCATCAACTACGGTTCAGCCGCGATCGCGCCGGAAGTGGTGGCGAATCGGCTGGGCGTCGGACCGATGGGAAACAAAGACTCGGTGGACTTGAAGTTCGAGGAATTTTTCCTGAGCGCCTGGGCGGTGGGGGATCCGGCCATGGTGGTGGATCATCCCGCAAACGCCACGAACGCCATCGTGGGCTCGCCCGACCAGCACCGTAAGCTGGAGAAGGAGCTGCCGATCGGGGCTCCCGCCCGGACCCTCGTCGGCCCCGCGCGGTCGAACCCGCCCGCGAGCGACGATTTTGCCCCGCTGCCCACCCCGCCAGTGAAAGCGACGAAAGCCTTTTTCCCGGACGATCCTTCGAATGTCTATCACAGCTACATGAATGACCACGTGAAGTTCCGCATTCTTCACGCGGGGGGCGGTCCGTCCCACGTTCACCACTTGCACGCGCATCAATGGCTGCGCTCGCCCGATAGCGACAGCAGCCAGTATCTCGACAGTCAACTGATCGTGCCCGGCACGGCTTTTACTCTGGAGATTACTTACAACGGCAGCGGCAATCGCAATAAGACGGTGGGGGATTCCATTTTTCATTGCCACTTTTACCCTCACTTTGCCCAGGGCATGTGGGCGCTCTGGCGCGTGCACGACGTGTTTGAAGAAGGCACCCTCCTCGACCCCGACGGCAAGCCGAAAACGGGCATAAACCGCGCGCTCCCGGATGGTGAAATCGAGGTCGGCACACCGATTCCGGCGATCGTGCCTCTCCCGACGCTGGCCATGGCGCCAGTGCCGGCCAAGGTAAAGTTGACCGACCTTTCACCGTGGCAGCCCGGCCAGGGTCAGGGCCGAAGGGTGGAAGTCATTGCGGACGGGACGGGACCCGACGGCAAGAAGATCTATAAGAATCCAGGCTTTCCCTTCTTCATTCCCGGCGTCTCCGGCCATCGCCCGCCCCATCCGCCTCTCGATTTCGCCTGGCTCGAGGATCCGGCCACTCGCCTTCCGATCCTGGACGGCAAAGAGAAGATCTATCTCGATGGCGGCCTGCCGCGCCACATGATTCTGGATGGCAAGGTGGTGAAGGAATTTCACACCCGCTGGGATTTCAGCAAAGACACCGCTCTCCGCGATAAAGACGGCAAGATCATCCCCGGCGGTTCGTTGACGGCGATGCACGTACCGGAAGAGGGCACGCCGGTCGAGCTTGCCGCCATGAACGAACACGCCATCCGCACGCGCCCGACGGCGCAGCCCAACGGCGAGCTGGGGAATTTCATTCTCAATGGATTACCGGCGACCAATGGCGCGCCCTTTGCGGATCCCGGCGTGAACGACTTTGGCGACGCCAATGTCCACCGCCGGCGCTATCAAGCCGCCGTCTTTCAACTCGACACGATCTTGAACAAGAAAGGCTGGCACTATCCTCAACAGCGCATGATTTCGCTCTGGCAGGATGTGGCTCCGACGGTGGACAAGACGCGCCCTCCGGAGCCGTTCTTCTTCCGCACCAATACCTCGGATAGCATCCAATTCTGGCACACGAACCTGCTGCCGAGCTACTATGAGCTCGACGATTTCCAGGTGCGCACGCCGACGGATATCGTCGGGCAACATATCCACCTGGTGAAGTTCGACGTGACTGCGTCCGACGGCGCCGGGAACGGATTCAATTATGAGGACGGCACGTTCGGGCCCGAGGAAGTGCAGGAACGAATCGATTCGATCAACGCCGCCGGCGGCATGTTTGCGTTCGACCCCGCGACCGGCTTTGTGAATCCGGCGCCGGCGGATCAGAAAAAGCTAACCGTGAAAAAGGTGGCGGATTATTATCCGCCGCCCACCAGCACTTTCGTTAAGCTCGACCAGGGCGTCCCTGTTTGGCAGCCGAGCGCAGCAACGGCAGGCTCGGTCTTTGGGCCTCCCTCAAGCGGTCATTCCGATGCGTGGGATGGCGCCCAGACGACGATCCAGTTATGGGAAGTGGATGCGCTGCTCAACAACGAAGGAGTGGATCGGACGCTGCGCACGGTGTTTAGCCACGACCACTTCGGCCCCTCGACCCACCAACAAGCCGGCCTTTACGCGGGCATGGTCGTCGAGCCGGAGAATTCCGAGTGGTACCTGCCGCGCGGGGAGCGGATGAATACGCGCTCGGATGGCGGCCCGACCAGTTGGCACGGGTATATCGTGACGGAAAACCCGCAGGACAGCTATCGCGAGTTCATGATGGAATTCCAGGACATGCAACTCGCCTACGGGAAGGGCAGCCCGACCAAGCCCTCCTCCACGCTCTTCGATCCCCTCCTGGCCTGGCCGGCAGGCACGCCAACCCCGGCCACCACACCCGCGGCCACACCCAAAGTGCCATCGGCGGCTTTCGCGCTCGGGCAGGAGCACAGCGTTCCTGCGCTCCAGACGGGTAACCTATTTCCGAGTTATGCAGCGGCTCTTGATCAGGGGAAACTTCCCGGGCCGATCTCGGGCACTGTCCCCATGCCGGGCTTCACCGGCGTGTTTCCCCAGTTTGGCATTCCTCTCTCGGACAAGGCGACGGTGAAAGTGGACCAGCCAGGCAACCAATGGACGATCACGGAAGCGCCGGGTCAAATCAACGCGGGGACAAGGTATATTGTCAGGGCGACGTGGGGGAAGACGAACACGAACCCGCCGGTCGATGCCATCGTGAAAATGGTGGTGTTTACGCCTGATATCGCCCCCAGCTGGGCCAGCGGCCCCGATGGGTCGGCAACCCATACGCAGTTTGCTCTCAATCCCCCCGGCGACGCGGAAAACGCCGGCAATGGGCCGCCCTTTGCGCAAATTGTCAGCCAAAACCAGTTCGGGACCTATTCGCTCAACTACCGCAGTGAGCCCGTGCCGTTCCGGGTAGGCATACCCGGCATGACACCGCCACCTACCGCCGACCAGGCCGATCTGGCGCTGGCCTACAGCTCCATCCCGCGGAGCGATCCGGACCTCAATATCCAGCCCGATGGGATAACGCCAGGCTACCCCAAGGCTCCGCTGGTCCCGAACGCGAAAGGGACGGATCCATACACGCCGCTGCTGGAAGCCTACGTCAACGACCACGTCCAGATTCGCACGCTCGTCGGCGCGCATACCCAGGCGCACGCGTTCCAGGTTCACGGGGTGAAGTGGCTCTATGAGACGGACAACACGGACTCCGGCTGGCGCAATGCGCAACTGATGGGACTCTCGGAACACTTCGAAATGCGCTTCAATGTGCCGGGAGCGACTGCTCCGCATACCGACCCGCTGGTCAAAGACATGCCCCCGTTTGCGGATTATTTCTATTCGCCCAGCTCGGATCTTGTCGGATTGAACAACGGCCTCTGGGGCATCATGCGGGTGTATGGCGCGGAGGTCCCCGGGGTGAAGACGTTGCCGAACAACGAGAAGCTGCCCGCCGGGGGTGGAATCGATTTCGCGGCGGAGTATCTCAACGCTAAGAACGCGGGACGTCCGACGCGGGAATACGACGTGACCGCCGTGACGGCGAGCGCGCTCCCGGGTGGCAAGCTCGTCTATAACCCGCGCGACCCCAAGCTCGCGACGAACAACGCCGTCCTCTATGTCCGCACGGGCGATCTCGCCGGCAAGACGCTGAAGCCGGGAGTACCCGTCGAGCCGCTGATTCTCCGCGCCGCGGCCGGCGAGTGGATCAAAGTAACTCTGCGAAATGGCTTCGACCCGAGCGACGCCGCCTTCAAGGCGCTCCAGAGGCTTCCTTATGGCACTCCCTTCGGCACGTTCGGCCTTCCGGCAGCCCAGATGTTCATTCCTACGAAAGTGGGCTTGCACCCGCAATTGGTCGCCTTCGATGCGATCAAGGCCAATGGCCAGCTCGTCGGGTTCAATCCGCCGGACGCGCTGGTCGCGCCACAGAAATCCATCGATCTCTATTGGTATGCCGGCGAGCTGAAGGCGACAGCAACTGGATTCGAAGCAATCCCGATCGAATTCGGCGGCACGAATCTGACTTCCGCCGACCCCTTGCTCCAGTCGCAATTTGGCATGGTCGGCGCCTTGATTATCGAGCCGGAAGGTTCCACCTGGGTCGAGGACGCGACCAGCCGCGCCTCAGCCGATGTGACGGTCCCCGGCGGCAACAATTTCCGGGAGTTTGTGGTCGTCCATCAGAACATGGTGGCAAATACAAGGCAGCAAGGCGCCCTCTTCGGGGCGATCAATTATCGCACGGAGCCATTTGGAGCCCGCGGCCCGAAGCCCCAACCGACCACACCGCCCACGCTGCCGAAAGGTCCGCCCGAAGGATATTCCCAAGCCTATTCGAACACGATCTTTCAGCCTGACCCGCCCAGCGACCCAGTGACGCCGGTGTTCGTAGCCTCCGCCGGCACTCCAGTGCGCTTTAGGCTGTTGATCCCGGGGACCGCAACCAGCAATGCGCTCACGCCGCCGCCGGTCTTCATGGTCCACGCCCATCCCTGGCAGGAAGAGCCCTATGTCGACGATTCGACGAAGATCGGAGTCAATCCGCTTTCGGAAACCCATGGCGCAGTGCAGGGCAGCGTAGGACAGAAATTCGATCTGCTCTTCCCGAGCGCCGGTGGGCAAAGCAAGGTTCCAGGCGATTACCTCTATACCACTTATCAGACTGCCAGCGACACCGGCACGTGGGGCTTGTTCAGGGTCACGCCTTCTACGGTGGCTATCGAGAAGGCAGTAATCGAGGGCGGTTTCGCGCAGGTGAGCGGGGTGATCAGGGCCGCAACGGACGGGGCGCCGCTGCCGAAGCAAATGCGGGTCCGCCTGGCGACCGATGCAGCGGGCGGGATCGACCTCGGCACGACCTCAGTCGCGGCTGATGGGCGATGGACACTAAAGGTTGCGTCGGATTTCTCCGGACCTGCGCGTATCCAGGTTACCGCGATCGGGGAGAACGGCCAACCGGGGGCCACCGCCACCGTTACGATCACCGGGCAGCCGTCCGCCGAAAAGTTCGTCACGCAAAGCGACCAAACCTCTCCCGCGCTTTCTCCATAGCGAGCGAAACGCCGTTCTCTGGATGGCGACACGACGCGGATGACGGCGACGACCGATCCCATCCAGAGTGTTTGGATCGGCGGGGAGCTTTCGCCGATGGAACAGCTTTCGATCGCGTCGTTTCTCGCGCACGGCCACGAGTATCATCTTTATACCTACAATGAAGTGGACGGTTTGCCGAAGGGCGCAGTGCTCAAAAACGCGGAGGAGATCCTGCCGAAAGCAGCGATTTTCCAATACCGGCAACACCCGAGCTATGCCGGTTTTTCGAACTTTTTCCGTTATCGGCTGCTGTTGCGGAAGGGCGGGTGGTGGGCCGATACCGATGTCGTTTGCTTGAAACCGTTCGCGTTCGACGCGCCATATGTTTTTGCCGCCGAGCCAATCCCCGGCGGCGCAGTGGCGGCGAGCGCGGTGATCAAGGCGCCCGCCGCCAGCGAAATCATGGCCTTCAACTGGCACGTCTGTTTGTCTTTCGCGGACCCTGCGCAGGCGGCCTGGGGCCAGTTCGGCCCAAAGCTGATGGCGCGCGCGATCCAGAAGTTTGGGCTCGCCGCGCATCTCCAGGCCGCGGAGGTGTTTTGCCCGCTCGCCTATGATGAATGGGAAGCCCTGCTCTCGCCTGCCGCGCCCGGCTTCAGCGAGCAGACGCACGCCGTCCATTTGTGGAACGAGATGTGGCGCCGCGGCGGGCGCGACAAGAGCGCCGCGCACGATCCCGGCTGCCTTTACGAAAGCCTGAAGCGCGAATACCTAAGCGAAAGCCTGGTGGCCTCGTAAAACCCCTCTCGATCACGATCATGATCGTCCTGCAGTTCGACAGCGTCTATTATCATTGGGGTCTCCTAATGGTCCGTTCGCTCGCCATGCACGAGCCGCGCCAGCAAGTGCTGGCGGATACGGTGAATCTGAGCGGCCAACAGCAGGCGGAGTTGAAGCAAGCGCACCCGCGGATCCTGGTGACGAGCGAAACGATCGCGGACAACGGTTCCCTGCGTGCGGAGATGGCGCGCCGCAAGACGATGGTCTTACAAAGAGCGCTCGATACTTTCCCGGATGAGCCGTGGTTTGGCATGTTCGACGCCGACATGCTCGTGCGGCGCGCGCTCAACGATCTTTGGTCGCTGCTCGATGGCCATGGAGCGGCCTTGTTCATGACCAATGGCGTGTGGGAGGGACGGGTCTACCCGCATCTTTTCACGCCCTCGGGGATTGTGCTGGTCCGGCGCGAGGGACGGGAGCTGGTGGATAGCTGGGTCAAATGGGACTGCAATCGGGATGCGCTCCACGGGCGCCGGCCGGGCGAATGGTTCTGGGACCAATGCACCCTGCTTCAGGCCAGAGAGGACTCGCGGGTGAAATGCGCGGCCATTCCCTTTCAGCGCTTTTGCTCCAATCAATTCTCCGGCAACGCCGCCATCTGGTCGGCCCACGGCGGCTGGAAAGAGCGCAGTTATCGCAACTTTCTCATCGAGCACGAAGTGCAGCGGGTGCTCCGAAACCATCCCTTGCTCGCAGGAAAATTCGGCGGCCGCGCGTAGTGCCCTAATTTGAAATCAGGGCCGCGGCTTTTTGTTTGACCAGGTTATTGGCACATACACCAATGGCCCACTACCTCGGAACCGAGCTTTGCTGAAACTGTCAATGCCAGCTTTGTCGAGGATCGCAAAGCCGGTGCTCTTCGCGACCGAGACATACCTGACAAGTCCGGTTTTAGTATCGACGTGACAAACGAACAAACCTGAGCCCTCGGGTTTACGTCCATCGGGAAGTGTCGGCCACAGAATACGAGGTTTGAAGATCATGGTGCGTTTTTTCTCAGCGCTTACCGCTGGTTGCATAGAAAAAGCGAAGACGCACGCAATCGCTGTCAGTCGAAGAATTGTGTATCGGGTCAGCATTCTGCCTCAGGGTTGATATTCAGCGCGAATTGCTGCCTTGAGGTTGTGCAACTTTTTGGGAGAACGCCAGCGTTAAACATTCGTTGCACGCCAGCAATGGCGGCAGGCGTCGAAGGTTCTCCGTGGACAGTGCGTGATCTGGTGGGGATGATTGAAGCTTGAGCGCGAAAATTGAGAGATTGAAGGAAGTCGTTGGGCAGGCGCATCGCTGCAAAGCTCTTGACGTTTGCTCTACGCCAGTTTTCGAGGTTTTCGGCGGGAAGGTTATCTGGGATGGCGTTGTCGAAACATTCGCCAAGGCGAGAGAAGCGTGAGATTTCGACGGTTACATTGGGCTGATACGGCCGGGCTTATCGTGGCAGCCTTGCTCATTATCGGTGGTGTTTTCGGCCTCCTTCGTTCAGAGGATATGGTTATCTTCCATGCGACCGGGGACATGGTCGGAGCGCAAAGCGGCTTGCTAGAGATAGCTAATTCAGAAGCCGTTCATTTCTATGCGATCACAGCACTATCGCTGGGAATGGGCTTGGTCGTGTTTATGGTTTGGGCGTTGAAGACCACCAATGACGACACTTCGAACTAACCGATTTTCAAATTAGGATACTACCCGGCCGTGGGCAACCTTGACTTCCCACAGGCAAACGCCACGATGCGGAGAACTCTCGTGATGGAAAAAAAAGTCCAGATCGTTGCCGATACAACGCCCGCTCCGCGCAGTCAATCGCAGGCGATCCGCTGTGAGAACCTGCTCTTTGTGAGCGGACAGACCGGATGCGATCCGGCCACTGGATCCCTGGCAGAAGGGCTCGATGCCCAGACCGGGCAGATGCTCGCGAATCTCGACGCAATTTTGGCGGCGGCCCAGTGCGGCAGGAAAGACCTTGTCGTCGTCACGTTGATGTTTTCCGAGATCGGCCACTTCAAACGGGTGGACGAGATCTATGCGCAATGGAGCCCACCGCGCGAGGCGATCCCCCTGCCCGCTTGCAACGCTTTCGCGTCGAAGAATCTTCCGGGCGGCGCCCTGGTTCAGATCGATGCCATTGCCGCGGTCCCCTAAACCGCGGGCGAGGCTTGCTCAACTTTCCGCTGGATCTCGCCGCTGCTTTATCCCGACGAGCGCGTCTTCCTGGAAGCGCCCGCCGGTCCGTCCCCGCCACGAGCCTAAGATCGGCGGCCCTACCTCAATCCCCTTTTCGCGCAAGACCCGGCGCGCATATTTCTCGTCATGGGCGCCGAGGCCGCCGCGGTTCGGCCCCGTGGTCGTGATCGGTCCCGTGGGGTATCTGAAACAATGTGGATCGGCCAATGAATGAGTGGCCGCCCGCGCCTCCTTGTCCAAGAGGTAGAACGTGGCCAGCAGCCGGCCGCCCGGTTTCAACACCCGGGCGATCTCGGCCGCGTAATGTTCGAACTCTTCAGCCAGGAGATAGGGAAACAGGGAATAGGCGACGACCACATCGAATCTTTCATCTTGATAAGGAAAGCGAAACTCCGTCGGGCTAAGCGCACCACCGGGATTGTAAATTCGATTGCGGATGTTGGCGATGTGCAAGGAGGTGCTGTTATGGTTGGGCATCCAATTTTGCCGGGCCCAGAGCACATGCTCCCTCTGCGGATCGAAGCCCTCATATTCGCCACCGTTATCGAGATAGTCGCCCAAGGCGATCGCCAGCCGCCCAAAATTGCAGCCGATATCGAGGAGGCGGCCATCCGGCGCCAGCCGAAGCTCGTCGCGGCAAAAATTCGCGAGTTGGATGCCCTCCTCGTCGGCGATCTCGGACGGAGGATCCACCGGAATCAGCGGTGCGCCGACCACGGCGGCTTTGAGCGGAATTTCGAAACGCACCTCGACTGGGCGGTCTCCAAACGGAGCCAGGTCGAGCAACTCCACCTGGCCCGGGTAGACGAGGGAAACCATGGCCGCGTTGGAAGGATGGTCGAAGCGCAGGCCGCCGAAGGTAAACTCGACGATGTTCGAGCAGAACATCCACACATTTTCGGAGTGGCGGATGAAGCTGGTAAAACTTTCGCTGTCGATGCTCTCCGTGCGAACCTGGAGCGGGACGCGGGCGAGGAGGCCCTTGGTTAGATCAAAGTGGTCGAGCGCGTGTTTCCAACTTACCTCGAGCGAGCGCTTGTAGCTCGATCCTCTCGTTCTGGGCAATTTTCCCTGTTGCTTCAACGCCAGGTTTTCCCGGATCAGCTCTTCCGCCGGATTATCGACCTCGTAATCCTGGTGGCTGAGCCGATCGAGAAAGTCCTGCTTGCTCGAGCTGACGGCGAACACCCTGCGAATGAGCTCGAAATAAGCGGTCGCGTGCGGGTTGATGTCGAAAAACGTAATCTCCCGCGGCCGCCAGAGGGAGATGAGATTCAGCCCGTAGAGTCCGCCAACGGCACTGACGAGGTGAATCTTCTCGCGTCGCTCGCGCGTGACGCCCCGGTAAAAATCTTCATAACGTTGAAACTCGGTGCACGATCCATCCTGGTACCCGTCGTCCGTTCCGTAGAAGACCGATTTAGCCTCGAAAAAAATGTGCTGGTTGAAACTGCTCGGAGGTTCGACTTTCATGCGCTGCTGATTCTCTCAAGATTGGACAGGCTCGCCAAGCATGTCGATGGGGGAGGAGGTTGGGTAGTCGTACAGTTCAAGGACGGTAGAACCACGAGGTGAACGCGAATGCTCTTCTCAGTTCGGCGTACGGACCAGGACCGGGCGTTCCAACCACCACGTCAATTGCGGCCAATTCCCCGGCGGAATTACGAATGACATTGGTGTCGTTCGCATCCACCACGAGCAGATTGAATGAAAGGTGGTAAAACACCGGCGCATCTGGGTTCAAAGGTGATCTGAAAAAGCCTATTTTTTGGAAATACAAATCGATTTCCTGCGCCTCCGGAGTGGGCCGAATTGGATGTGAATCAATCCACGGTTGAGAACAAACAATCTCAATTTGTTGCTCATCATCAAAAGCAACTCCCAAGATGGCAATTGCGTCACCAAAGAAAAGATTACTCCAGGCTAGTCGGCGGAAATACTCGCTGGGTGTGGCCTGAACCCCAGGCCCGTACGTGGAATGCCCAAATCGATTCGTGTGTGTAGCCTTAATGGCTAAACCATGATCTTGATCGTGATATACACGGTGCTCCGCACCAGAACCAATGTATCTAAATTGGCGTATGTACTCGACGGCAACCGTTTGCCGTTCAGCTCTGCCCATTCACACAGAGCGAGCCGCTCCGAGTTCCACTCGCCGACTGGTTCGCCGACTCTCGTTGCACGTGCTCGAATTGCTTCCGCGCTTCTTCTGACGTAACGCGCCGTTGCGTTAATCGCATCTGACGTTGTGCGTCCGCGTGTCTCTTTAGCCATTGTGGAAGCACTCTCATGGGTATTAATGGACAATTAATCGGTTATATGGTCAAGCCAGAAGAGCAATTGTCTCGCCAATCTCCCACACGTGATCCGCAATTCCAGCTTCCATCGCAGGGGTTAACACGGAACGATTTGATGAATCCGACAGAAGTGCGGCAGGAAGCGGCAAAAGGCCATTACTCGGAGTGATTCCCGGCCGCATTTAGTGCGCGGAGTGCTGAAAAATATTGCATCGCTCTGGGCTGCGCCACATGATTGCCGGGACAATTATCAAATCCGAGTCATGTCGACTTGCGACATTCAAAGGAGAAAACCATGAAATTCGTTCCCCTCACCCCCGAGCAGCGCCGATCGTTTGATGAGGATGGCTTTCTCGTGGTCAAGGAGGCGCTCGATCAGGAAATGGTGGGGCGATTACTCGAGGCGGGCGACCGGATCGCGCATGCCTTTCTGAAAAAGCCGCCGGTCTTCGACCGAACGGAATACAATCACCTCGATATGCGGCCCGGCTTGCTGGAAGAGCAAGCGATGGTCGATCTCGTCACCAGCTCGCCGGTCGTCCCGCTGATCGCCCAGTTGCTCGGCCCGAACATCCAGCTTCATTCGACATCCCTTACCTACAAAAGGCCGGAGAATTCAAACGGCCAAAGCTTCCGCCGCGGTTGGCATCGGGACATTCGCATCCCTGAAGATTTGGGAAACCGGGGACTCCCCCGCGCCGGAATTAAGGTCAGCTATAGCCTGACCGATTTCCACCGGCCCGCATCCGGATTGACGCTCATGGCGCGCGGAACTCATGTGCGGGAAGTGCCGCTGGTCATCCCGAACGATGCGGTCGATCCGCCGGGGATCGAGGTGTGCGATCTGAAGATGAACGCCGGAGATGCTCTTTTGTTTGAAAATCGGATTTTTCACACGGCGGCCCCGAATCGTTCCGACCGCACCTCGAAGGTGGTAATTTACGGTTATGCCTACAGGTGGATGAAGCCGGAAGTTTACCTGGATCCGCCCGACCCGCGGCGCCTCGCCGGAGCCGATCTCATTACCCGCCAGTTGCTCGGAGGCTATCCGGACATCGACACCAAGCCGTGGGCCTTGCAGGAATGGGCCAAAGCGCACGGGGTTCTGCCAAAGCGCGAGCCCTATGAGGTCGAGTCCTTGAACTAGTCCTGGCGCGGGCTCCACGATGAAGCGCGGAGAAGTGGCCACGGAAGACCGGCAATTGCGTTTTCATTGGATGCTCCCCGAAGCCGGTGGAGCTGCCATGAAAACACCTGAGGAGGCCGCGCGCTTTCGAGTCGAAAAGGCGCTCGAGGACTCCCCTGCCGCGCAGCCGGACCTGGAAGGATGGGAGCGCTTTGCGCGGGCGGCCGAGCAGGCGGGCATCGAATCGGTCCTGATCTCTTTCAGCCGCTATGAACCCGACCCGATGTTTGTGAGCTGTGCGCTCGGGCGAGCGGTGGAGAAGCTCAAATTCATCGTGGCCTACCGTTCGGGGCTCTCGCAGCCGACCACTTTCGTGCAGCAGTTCAACACCCTCTCCACTCTGGTGAATGGGCGGGTCGCCCTGAATTTGGTCGCAGGAAGCTCGCGCGCCGAGCAGCACGCTTACGGCGACTTTCTGGAACATGACGAGCGGTATGCCCGCGCGGAGGAATTTCTCGAGGTTTGCAGTTCCTTCTGGCGGGACTGGACTGCCCGGATCGATTTCCAGGGCCGGTTCTATCGGGTCGAGCAAGGGCATTTCCACACTCCTTTTTTCGGTCACAATCGAACAACTCCCGAGATTTATATCTCCGGACATTCAAGCGCGGCGGAAAAGTTGGCGCACTCTCAAGGCTCCTGTTGGCTTCGTTGCGCCGAGGCGCCGGAAAAACTCGCACCGATCGTCGCGCAAAGCCGCGCGGCGGGCGTCGAGGTAGGCTTGCGGCTCTGTGTCTTGTGCCGGCCGACGAGAGAGGAAGCAGTCGCGGTCGCCGAATCGCTCGTTCCGCATTGTCAGGCCGGCATGAGCAGCGGGAACCGGGACCAACGCGACGATTCGACGATGTATCGGAACTCATCCCTACAAAACAACTCCTTTATTGGCCGATCGCTCTGGACCGGGCTCGTCTCTTTGTGCGGCCCCGTGTGGACCACACTCCTGGGGACCCCTCGCGAGATCGCAGACCTCCTGCTCGAATACAAGCGCATCGGGGTCAGCCAATTCATCATGTCGGGCTGGCCTGAAGTGGACGAGGTGACCCGTTTCGGCAGGGAGGTCCTGCCTCTCGTCAGGAAAGGCGAACAGCGCCTCCTTGCCTTCTCGCAACCACTCGACTATCAAAACTAGCTCACCCCAAAGCCATGCCAGACAAGATTCGAATTCAGACAAACGCCGCTCCCCCGGCCATCGGCACCTACACCCAGGCCATCCGGACGGGCAATCTCGTTTTCGTCACCGGACAGACAGGCCGAAACCGGGAGACGGGCCGGCTGGAAGATGGATTGGAAGCGCAGACGAATCGCCTCTTTGCCAATATCGCCGCCGTGCTCAATGCCTCAGGCTGCTCCACGGCCGGCATCATCAAATCCACCCTGATCTTGAGCGACATGAACGACTTTCTCAAAGTCGATCAGCTTTACGCCGCCTGGCTTCCAGACGACCGGGTCGTCTGCAATCCCGTCCGCACCGTGTTCGAAGGAAATCTGCCCCACGGAGCGCTGGTCATGCTGGATGTGATCGCCACTTTCCCGTCGTAACGGCAGACCCGCGCCGGCGAGAGTCGAAAGTGCATTGGACGGCGGGCACCGCGACAACTCGATGAACCTTTCGTCCGTTGTGCATCTCGGCAGCCGAGACCACGAGCGTTGGAGTATCCAGCGTGAAGTGCTTGCAGTCACCGAGATCGAAGTCAGCCAGCGCGAAGTGCTGAAGATGGACCTTTCGGGCCGCAACGTGGTCACCTGGTGTCCGGCCTATTGGCACGAGCTTCCTGAGTCCTGTCGCCGCGGCAGCCGTGCCATCTGTTTCTTTCAGCACACAGAGCAGTGGCTGCTGCGCGATCCGACCGTCGTGGCGGGAGTCTGCATGAACAGCACCATGCAACAGGAATTGCGTGCGATCTGCCAGGATAAGCCGGTCTATCTCACCAAGATCGGAGGAGTGGAGACCGCTCGCGACCATGCCAGGCGCGAGCATCCATCCGAAAAGATCCGCTTGCTCGTCACTGGATCGGCTAGCGCGGCGCTTTCAGCGGAGGAGATACGCGCTTATCCGGACGGCGCGTCTTCCCTGCGCAAAGGCCCCGAGCTTCTCCTGCCAATCGCCGACCGCCTGGACCCAGCTCACTACGCCTTTGTCTTCATTGGTCCGGATTGGCAGCCCTATGCCACTGCACTCCGAGAGCGTGGATGGACCGTGATCGATCCGGGTCTGGTAGCCGACCCGCTGCAATACCGCTATTTCGGTGAGGGCGACATCTACCTGATGCTCTCGCGGCTCGAGGGCGGGCCACTGCCGCTGCTCGAAACGATGGGACTGGGCATGTGGCCAATCTGCACCCCAACGGGGATGGCCCCCGACCTTATCAGACACGGACAAAACGGTTTCATCGTTTCGCCCTTCGATGGCTGCAACGGAGATCAAATCGCAGACGAGGTAGCTGGGCTCATTCGGACCCTCGATCGAAGAACGCTCCTTGCCGCCCGTGGCCCTGTTCGCACGTCGGTGGCGGACCGCACCTGGCCCAACTTCAAGCGGGAGATGGAGCAGATCATGCGAGAGGTCTTCGGCTGAGACTAACAACTGCCTTCGCGATACCAGCTGAAGCATTCGCCGCGCTCACTCACTCACGCGTTCCGCAAAATTTCCCGCTCATACTCCCTGACGTAATCCCGGGTCATCCGCAGGTAGTGATACTCGCTCATCGCTCTGGACCGGCATGCGGCCGAAGAAATCTCGCCGATCCGGCCGATCGCTTCAGCATAGTCCTGGGGCGTCGCGCAAACGAAGCCGACTTCAGCGGAAACGATTTCCGGGCATGCGCCCAGGTTGCTGCAAATGACGGGCGTGCCCGACATCAAGGCTTCCACCATTCCGAGTCCAAAGGCTTCGTCCACCTGGGTCGGAAAGAGGAAGGCCCTGGCTCCGGCGAGCAAATCCGCTTTGGCGCGGCCACGCACATCGCCGACATAATCGGCTTTCGCCTTCCGGCACAACTCCGCGACCCAGCTTATCCGCTCCCGATCCGTCGCAGTTCCCGCGACCACAAGTTTGAAGCCCAATCGGGCCGAGAGCGAGAGCGCTACCTCAAGTCCCTTGGCGGGACCCTGGTCCATCGACGCCATGAAAAGCAGATAATCGTCCTTGGTTTCGGAGAAACTGTATTCTCCTGGATCGACGCCATTGCGGACGTATCGCTCACGGCCATGCAACTGGGCGAGCGTGCGAGAGACAAAGATCCAGTTGTCACGCGACGGCGGCGGCTCTTTTTCACCCGCCTCAACGACCCGCCGCAATTCACGATAGGCCGCGGGGTTCATATGCCAGGTGGTGACCCACGGTTTGCCTTGCGATTGCCATTCCTGCCCGAGTGCATGATGAAATTCTGAGCTTGTGTGCAGCACCTCCGCGTCGCGCGCCGGCTCAGTGATCAGCGTAATGCCCTTCGCTGGACGCTCGTTCGCCGCGTGTGACACCAGATAGAAAACGTCATGCCCAAGCTCCGCCAGGCCTTTGGCGATCAGATCGTGCACCGCGCCGCCGGAGCCGGACGGAAACCGCGTCGGCCGCAAACCGCTGCCCACGGCTTTGCGCGCCGGGTAGTCATGATTCGATGCCAGCAAGATTCGCATTATCCTGGCAAGTAACTCCGAGGAATTCCCACGGCGACGCGCCGGCCGCGATGCTCCAGGTTCACCCACCGCCAGGATTCGCCCACCTTTGCTCTCCAGCCCGGGGATTCCCAATTGACGATCTCCCGTTCGAACTCGGCGACATACTCCCGCGCCATCTTGAGGTAGTGGTAATTTTCCAAGGCAAAAATGCGGCAGGCCCGCGGCGAAAGCCGATCCACCCCTGCGAGCGCCGACACATATTCCGCAAAGGTGGAGCAGACAAATCCGGTCTCGGGCCGGACCAACTCGGGACAGGCGCCGCGATCGCTGCAAATGACCGGCGTGCCCGACATCATCGCTTCCGCGATGACCAGGCCGAACGGTTCGTTCGCCTGCGTCGGAAAAAGGAGCGCGCGGGCGCCGGCGAGCAGCTCCGCCTTCTCTTGACCGGAGACGTGGCCGACGGAGCGAATGCCGTCTTCGGCAAACATCTGTTCGTAGCGCTCGGCCATTCCGTCTTCTGAGATCGCACCCGCCACCACCACCCGTATTCCGCGACGACGGACCAGCTCTTGAACAATTTGAAACCCCTTAAGCTGGAGCTGCGTAAGATCGGCCACCAGATAAAGGAAATAGTCATCCTTCGACTCGCTGTAGCAGAACTCGCCTGGGTCGATCCCATTCAGGACGTAACGCTCCGAGCCAAAGAAAGCCGCGTGCGAGGCGGAGACAAACATCCAATTGGCACGAACATGCGGGGTCCATGACTTGTCATGTCCGTGCGGGGTTCTCAGCCACGGAATCCCGCGCGTGGTTGGGAGTCGGCCTCCGAACCCATTGAACCATATGATGTCGACGTCGAAGCGCCGTTTGTGCACGAGCTGAACTCCGTCCGGCAGAGAACCGACGAACGTCGGCGGCAGTTCATAGCTCACCTGATGGCCGAGCTCGGCGAGCCCTTTCGCCAGGCAATCCGCGACGCGGTGGGACGCCATCCCGCCCAGGCGCCCCGGGTATTCGTGGACCCCAACGAGATGAATCTTCATCGCCGCGACCGCTCCCTCGACTGAGGCCGCGGCGGGAGGTAAAGGAAAGAGTAGCGCCGGACGAAATCGCCGTGCTTCTCCAGTGCCTTGCAGTAATTCTCCACCACCTCGCCATATTTGCGTTCGGTGAGATAAGCCCGGGTGCGGTCCTTCCAGGCGCTGAACGCGGCCGCGTTGGCTTCAGGCACTGTCGCCAAATAATCCGCCACCACTACGTGCCAATCGCGCAGGTGCCGCAGATACGACTCCGAGAAAAGCCGCCGCATCCGCGGTTCGTTCTCCAGCGCCCGGCGCGTCTGGCGGTAGGCTGTGTCCATGGCGGATTCCAGGAGGCGGCGGCTTTCCGCGGGGGTGTCGCCGGATGGGAGGTGATAGATTTGTTGCAGATAATGCAGGGCGGACCGCGGCACCTGCTTTGGGCGGCCTGGATTGCCGCGGATGTAGCACTCGTCCTGCACGGCGGTTCTCAAGGCGCCCTGGGCCCAGAACACCTCCTCCTCGTCATCGGGGAGGTGCAAGTTATCATGGTCCATCGAGATCAGCCGCGAAGTCCATTCGCCTCCGGCGAACGAGCTCTTCAGCCCCATATTGCGGCCGACGAATGATTCTCCATAAGTAAAACCCCCGAGGGCGAGAACCGTGCCCCAGAGTTGTCCAAGATCCGATACCGCCTGCGCGTGCATGCGGTCGGCCTGGCGCCGGTTTTCCGGGACGGCAAAGGCCGCGGCGAGATATTGGGCGTGATCCACATACGTTGCGTCGGGCTCTACATGCACGCCCAGCACTTCTTCGAGCAACGCGTCGGCAAAACGCCGTGCCTCTTCGATCGTATGGCTCTCGCGCTTCAGCCCGTGCTGAAAATAAGCCTCTGGGCCGGCGGGCGAGAAGTACCGGGCCAGGGTATCCAGCCGATACGAAGTGGTCTGCGCGAGCAGGCCCTGGGATGGAAGCACGTGATAGAGGAAGCGACCGGTCAGCCCCACCTCGCCTGGCAGATGAGCGAAGTCGTAGTCGTCGTATTGCTGATCGTAGGCGGCGACGCACTGCTTCATCTGGTGCCGCATCTTTTGAAAACCCGGCCCGAAAATCTCGGGACTGGTGAAGTAATCGAGCAGATGCACGTCGCGGCCCTGGCACGGCACGCTGCGATAGCTCGCGAGGGTGAGCAGCTTGGAGACGGGTGCTTCGCGGTGGTGGGCCGCTCGATAGACTTCCGACAAGGCCGCGCAACGGTTCGACTCCCAGCGCAAGCTCGCGGTGGAGGCGCCTCCTTGCAGCCGATGCGATGGCGGCACGGGATTGCCGTTGACGCCGAGGTAGACAGCCCCAAGCGGAAACGGCCCGCCAATGCCGGTGCGCTTGATCTCGAATTCCAGCGCGCTGCCTGGCGGTTTCAGCGCGCACGCGACGGTGCCGAGAGGCTTCTCGATGAGCCGATTGATCTCGGAGGAAGTCCGTTCGCAGCTCCAATAGATTTGCGCGTCGTCGGTGAGCAGGCGCACGATTTCATTTTCATACGCGGGCAGTTGCGACCGATACCATTGCGCCTCGTTTTCGCCGGGCTCTTCCAGCGGCGAGGGCAGACCCTTGGAGACTTGCAGCCGCTGGACAACGCGCTCCACCACTTCCGCCGGCGCGAACAGATACCGCGCGAGCGGCGCTTTGCAGGGATCGCGGGAGACGATGATGAAGTCATCCAGCGCTTCCGCCGTTGTGCGAAAACCGCGCAAGCGCCGATGCGTTCGCTCCAGCCGGCGAAGATGATTCAGAAATTCGGCGCTGAATTCGGAGAGCTCGGTCGACGTGTAACCTTGCCGCAGCACGTCGGCATCCACGGCGCGCCCGCCCGCCGCGAGCAAACCCAGGCTGCCAAACAGGAACGTGAATTCCCTGGTAGCAGCGGCCTTCAGACGGAGGCATTGGCCGGCCAGCATTGAGGCCGCGAACAAACGAAGGTTCCAGGAAGCACCGGCGCGCTCGCGGCCGAGCGACACCAGTTCCGCGGCAAAACGCCGGTCGTAACGGCTAAGCGCCAGGAACGCGCCGGCCAGAGACGCGGCACGCGGTTCGCCGGGAAAGCGGGCCGCCACGACCCGCGCCAGTTTCGCCGGAAGGGGCGTGGCCGTCTCGCGGAAGCTGATGGTCTCGCCGGGAGGATGTGCGGCCATGCGGCCTCCATTTCCAACAAAACAAGAGGGCGCGCCAAGCAAATTCCGGCAAAATTAGATTGAAGTTTTTCGCGGAAATTCCATACCCTCGCCCGTGGCTCGAAACACCCCCGGCGTACCGGTATGACTTCGTTTTCCAGTGCGACGCTGGCGGTTCTCTTCGGCCTCGCCCCCCTGGCCGCCTCGGGGGCAGGTGATCCGGCGCCGCCTCGCCGCACCTTCGTCGACAAGGGAATCCGCGTCACGTTTGACGTGGCGCGGGTGGCCGTTCCCGACGCGCGCGGCGAATCGTTTCAGGAAGGTGATGCGGTGCGGTTTCGTTTCACTCTCACCGATCCCGCCGGGAAAGTTCCGATCCGCGGCGCCACCGCCCGCGCCTGGTTGAGCTTGCGCCGCGAAGGCGAAATCCCGGCGGCGAACGCGCCGAACGTGAAAGCGGCGCGGTTCATCACCGGCGGCATCTTCGGCCAGGCCGATCTCGATTTGAATTCGTTTTACGTCCTGACTTTGAACAGCGACTCCACCATCTCCGTCGTCGATCCGCTTTTCGGTTTTGGAAGCACGAAGCTGCTCGCACTCATTCCGCTTCCGGCAAATGGCTACGACTGGGTAATGACGCAGGACCAGGCGAAGCTCTTTGTTTCGGTTCCGGAGAAAAAGCAGATCGCGGTGATCGATACTTCTCGCTGGGAAGTCTCGCACTTTATCGAAGCCGGCCTGCGTCCGGCCCGGCTCGCGCTCCAACCCGATGGACAATATCTTTGGGCGGCCGGCGAAGGCTCATCGGACACGAGCCTCGCCGCATTCCGCGCGGACACTTTCGCGCCGGTGGCTACGCTGCCGGTTGGGCGCGGCCATCATGCCATCGCGGTCACGCGCGACAGCGCCTTCGTCTTTGTTACCAATGGCGAAGATGATTCCATTTCCATCATCAACACGCGCACACTGGCGAAAGTGAAAGAGATCAAGATTGGCCGCGGGCCCGTCGCCGCGGCGTATTCGGAGCTGGCCGACGCGCTTTACGTGTGCGCCGCCGATGCCGGCGAAATTGCGGTGGTCGATGCGAAAACGCTCGCGCTGACGAAGACGATTCGGACGAAGCCGGGACTTGCCGATATTGCCGCGGCTCCGGGCGGGAGGCACCTCCTCGCGGTGAATCGCAAAACCGACACGGTCGAGGTCATCGATGCGTCGTCCGCGGAAATCATCCAGACCGGCACGGTGGGCAAAGCGCCCTTTCAAATCACATTTTCGCGCGACCTCGCCTACATCAACCATCTCGGCAGCTCCGAAATCTTCATGCTCCCGCTCTCGCAAATCGGCCGCCGCGGCCAGCCGCTTTCGGTGGTCACCTTTCCCGCCGGCCAGCGTCCGCTCGGCGAGACATGGCAGGGCAGCCCCGCGGCCCGCATTGTGCCGGTGCCTGGAGAAGGCGCTGTCCTGGTGGCCGACACCCACGATCGCGCCATCTATTTTTACAAGGAGGGAATGGCGGCGCCGATGGGTACCTTCACGAATTACAAACGCGAGCCGATGGCCGTGGAGGTAGTCGATCGCAGCCTGCGCGAGCGCGGCACTCCCGGTGTTTATGAGACGGTCGCCAAGCTGGGAAAGCCGGGCGTTTACGATGTCATCTTTTTTCTCGACTCGCCCAAAATCGTGGATGGCTTCGAATTAACCATCACGCCAAATGCCGCGCTCGAAGCCGAAAGAAATGCGCCGAAAGTGGTGATCGCGCCCCTGGCTCCGACGATGCCAGCGAAAGGTGCGGCCGCGACATTTAAGTTTCGGGTCACGGACAAGCAAACCAGCCAGCCTGTGACGGGTGTGCGCGATATGTTGATCGTGATCATGGCGCCGGGAAATTGGCATGAGCGCCAGGTTGCGAAAGAGGAAGGAGACGGCGTCTATAGCGTGACCGTGACGCCGCCAAAGGCGGGCGTTTATTATGCGCATGCGCAATGCCCTTCGCTTAACGTCCAGTTTGGAAACCCGCACTATCCCGTTTTGCGGATCGCGTCGGCAATCCCGAACAGCCCCTCAGAGAGTAAGAATGAGTAAGGCGCCATGCTGATAAGACATCTGAAGATTCTGCTAACCGCGGCCTCGCTCTACAGCTGGAGTTGGGCCGACGCCGCCGTGCCATCGCAGGCCAAGCTGGAGGTGCCGGACACGCCGCTGGTCGATCAGGATGGCCGTGCGGTCCGGTTCAAGACCGACATTCTGGGGGAGAAGACCGTCGCGATCCACTTCGTCTTTACCACCTGCCAGGCCATCTGTCCCGTCATGGGCGCTGCTTTTGCCAAGCTGCAAGACCGGCTGGGCGAGCGGCTCGGCCAGGACATTGAGCTCGTCTCCATCAGCATCGATCCCGTCACGGATACGCCCGCACGGATGAAGCAATGGGGCGCGCAGTTCGGCGCCCGCCCGGGCTGGAGACTGCTCACGGGTGAGCAGGAAAATGTCGAGAGCCTGCTCAAGGCGCTCGAAGCCACCAACCACAACGCGCCCGTCGTCCTGCTCGGAAACTTGCGCACGGGCGAATGGGTGCGCTCCTACGACGACATTACCGCGCCCGACAAACTTTACACCCAGCTCATCGATCTGGCGGACAAGCCTCCCCCGGCGCAAAAATATTTTGGCAGTACCGTGCTAACCGACCAGCACGGAGAAAAGTTGCGGCTCTACGAAGACCTGATGAAGGGAAAGGTCGTAGTAGTGAATGCTTTTTTCTCCACCTGCGACGGCGTCTGCTTGAAGATCATGCCGAATCTCGCCGCGCTCCAGGCGGTGGCGGGCGACCGGCTGGGAAAGGACGTGAGCTTTCTCTCGATCTCCGTCGATCCACTCACGGATACGCCGGCCAAGCTCAAGACTTATGCGCAAGGGCTGGGAGCGAAACCGGGCTGGCATTTGCTTACCGGCGATCGAGAAGCCGTCGAGCAAGTGCTCCGCAAGTTTGGCCAGTACGTGGAGGCCAGGGAGAGCCATTCCAACTTGTTCATCATCGGGAATGAGCGCACCGGCTTGTGGAAAAAAGTGCTGGGACTTGCGAAAATGGAAGATATTGCGGCGAGCTTCCGTTCGGTCCTGAATGATGAGGGCGAGGCTAAACCTTAGCCGCGTCCGGCTGGTCATCGCACTGTGGCTCGGCGCGCACGTTCTCGCGATGGCCGGCGAGAAGGCGGCGGAGCCGGAGAAGCTCGCCATCGCGCGGGGCCGGCAAATTTATCTGGCCGGGGTCCCGCTGGATGGATCGCCGCTCGCCGCCAGCGTGGGCAGTCCGCCGATGGGAGTCCCGGCCAGCATTCTCAAGTGCGTGAATTGTCACGGCAGCGACGGGCGCGGCAAGGCCGAGGGAGGAGTCATCCCGGCAAATATTCGCTGGGAGGAGTTGACCAAGCCTTCCGGCAGCGGTGCGGGCGGACGCCGCCAACGCGCCGCTTATTCCAGCAAGCTTCTCGTTCGAGCGATCGCGCTGGGGCTGGATGCGAGTGGGAATCGGCTCGACCCGGCGATGCCGCGTTACCATCTCACCCACGAGCAAGCGAACGATCTGGTGGCCTACCTCGAGGTGCTCGGCCGGGAAGCGGATCCGGGCGTGACGGAGACCAGCGTGAAGATCGGAGTTGTCCTGCCGCCGGCGGCCGTCACCGGTTCCGCGCAAGCGATCCGCGGCGTCCTCTCCGCCTTTGCTCGTCAAGCCAATGAGCAAGGCGGCCTTTACGGCCGGCAACTTACGCTCGCGTTCGTCACCGCGCCGGGCGAAATCGAAGCGCGCGCCGGCGCGATTCGCGACTTCGTGGAACGCGAGCAGCCCTTCGCTTTGATCTCAAGTTTTGTGGCCGGGTGCGAAGAAGAGATTGGCCGTTATCTCGAGGAGAACAAAGTGCCGTCGATCGGGCCGATCGCTCTTTACGCGAAAGACAAACCGGGGGAGCGCCGGTACGTGTTCCATTTGGTGGCGGGGCTGGCGGGACAGGGCGAAGCGCTCGGGCGTTTCGCAGTGCAGTTGCCGGAGCTAAGCCATGCCGCCGCGCTTTTGGTGCGTCCTGAAAGCGATGCCGGGGTCGGCGCCGTGACGGAAGCGATCGGCAAACGTCTTGTCGATGCCGGCTGGAGCGCGCCGCGCGAAGTGCCGCTCGGAGAGGCTTCGACGCCGGATTGGGCCGCTCTCCTGGGCAGCGGCGATGTTCGCGCAGTCTTCTGGTTCGGTCCGGCAAACGGCTTGCAAGAGTTTTATCGCGCCGCCACCAAGGCCGGCTCGTATCCGTTTCTCCTGGCTCCGGGCCCTCTCGCCGCAACGGAGCTCCAATCCGCCCCGCCGGGTTTCGCCGGCCGGATTTTTTGCTCGTTCCCCACTCTTCCCTCCGACCAAACATCCGCCGGCAAGAGCGAGCTGTTGAAGTTAACCAGCGAAGCGCACGTTTCAGACGGCAGTTACCCGCGAATGGCGCTCTCGTCAGCCAAGCTGCTCGCACATGCCTTGCGCCAGGCGGGCAAGGAAGTCAGCCGCGAAAAGGTCGTCGAAATCCTCGAGAGCCTCTTCAGCTACAGCACGGAACAGACGCCCGCCGTTACCTTCAGCCGCAATCGGCGGGTCGGCGCGGAAGGCGTCCACGTGGTGGGCATCGATCCCCGGCGAAAATCGCTCATTCTCCCGTCCACCTGGGTTCCGCTGAATTGATCGGCCATGCGTTTGATCCTGGCCGAGTTGAACGCCTATTCTCGGTATGTCAGCCGCGAGTTTGCTTACATCATGCGCGAGCTCATCGCCGTCCATGGCTGGAAACATCTGGAGCTTTCCGCCGTCTCCGGAGGGACGATGCGAGAGAAGATCGTGCGCCATTTCGGAGAACTCCCGGAGGTCATTCTTTTCTGGGGCGACGAACATTTCTTGTGCGACCACGCTCGCCAGGTGGAAGAACTCAACACCGCCAAATGGTTCGTGGCCGATGACCTTCATCATCAGGATTCGAGAGATCTCCGGGAGAAAGCTTTCCTGTTGTGCGACACGGTCCTGGCGACTTATGCCTACCGCTTCGCGGATTTCTTCCCCGAGGTGGCGAAGAGCCGGCGCGTCGTCTGGCTGCCGCACTCCGCCTCCCCCGATTTCGCGCTGGCCGCCAACTCCGCGCCGCGGAACGAGCTTTTCCTGAGCGGAGCCATCAGCAACGCTTACCCTTTGCGGCAAAGGCTGAACGCGTTGATGGAAAGCGGCTGCAAGGAAATCGTCCGGCACGAGCATCCCGGTTACCACTGCCAATACGATTACGCGGATGACGGCCGGGTCGGGCGCGCTTTTGCGAGGCGGATTTGGGAGCACCGCGCCGCTTTTACCGATTGCCTGGTCTTCCGCTACGCCGTCGCCAAGCATTTTGAGATTCCCGCCACCGGCGCGCTCCTGGTGGCCGATGCCGCGCTCGCAGGACCGCTGAAGGAATTGGGGTTCCTGCCCGGAGTCCATTATTTTCCGGTGAGCGACGCAGACTTGGAAGAACGTGTGCGCTATCTGTTTGGCGAAGAGCCTCAGGCCGAGTTGGACCGGATCAGGCAGAACGGCCAGGCGCTGGTCCTGGCGCGCCATCGCACGAGCCACCGCGCGAGGTTGATCCACGATCTTCCGATCTAAACCGGCGAATCATCTTTTGCGTGGCACTCGTGAGGTCGACTCTCTACGATCCCTTCGCTCAAACCAAAAGGAACAACTGCGTGAAACGCGATCTTCGCGACCTCTCCAAATCATGAAAAAAACGCTGCCCCTGGTCGTCGCGGCGAACCTTTTCGTCTACGCAGTTTTCTTTACCGGCGCATGTCGCCGGCAGCAGACAGAGCAGGTCGTCGTCACCGGCGCCAGCACTGTTTACCCGATCGTGCAGATGGCGGCGGAGGAATTGCGCCGAACGAAGGGACTCGACATCATGGGCCAGGGAGGTGGCAGCACCCGGGGCTTTGAAGATTGCATCGCCGGGCGCAACAGTCTCGGAGCGATGGCGCGTGAGCTTACGCCGGAGGAGAAGGCGCAGGTCATTGCGTTGCCGATCGCGCACGATGGCGTGGGCATCGTCGTGCACGCTTCTAATCAAATCGCGGGCGTGACAACCGATGAGCTGCGCCAAATTTACCGCAAGCAAGTCACGCATTGGTCCAGCTTCGGCGGGCAAAATGACCGCATCGTCGTCGTGCACAAAGCCGAGGGACACGCGCTCCGCGGAGTCTTCATGGATTACACGGGCCTGACGCCGGACGAGATGACCCGCCATACCGACGTGACCGCGGGCGACAACGCCCAGGTCATCCGCGTAATCGCCAATACCGCCAACGCCATCGGTTATGTGAGCCTGGGCGAAGTGATCAAGGCGGCCGAAGCCGGCCAGCCCGTCCGTTTGGTTAAGCTGAACGGCATCGAGCCGGTGATGGAGAACGTGACGAACAAAACCTATCCCCTCTTTCACCCACTCTATCTTATTTCGAAAAGAGAGCCGCAGGGTGGAAGCCGCGTGCTGCTCGATTTTCTCCGCAGCCCCGAGGGCAAGGCCATCATTCGCCAGGGAAATTATGTTCCGCTGGAGTAGAGAGCGCTGGTTTTGGGCAGGCGCGATCGGGCTGGGGCTGCTGCCGGTCCTCGCCATTGTTGCCCTGGCCATTTTTCTTTTTTGGAATGCAGCCGGAGCGGCGGCGCAGATTGGGCCGCGCGAGTTGGCGGCCGCGGAATGGCTGCCTCAACAAAACCGGTATGGCGTCGTCCGCCTCCTTGCGGGCACTTTGGCGGTGACGGCGCTCGCCTTGTGCCTGGCGGTTCCAGTTGCACTTTCCGCGGCAGGTTTTCTCTCGCTCTATGCCGGAGGAAAAGTGCGGGCGGCCGCGAACGCCGCCATCGGACTTTTGGGCGGCATTCCTTCGGTCGTCATCGGTCTTTGGGCGATGACGTGGATCGTGCCGCTCTTTGGCAATTCGTGGATCTCCGCTTCAATGGTGCTCGCCTTGATGATCGCTCCAACGATCTGCCTTTTGTCGGGCGCAGCGCTTCGCCTCGTTCCGGCCGATTTGCTCGAGGCCAGCCGCGCCCTGGGCGTAGGCGAAGCGATCGTCTCGCGCGTCGCCTTTCATCACGCGCGCTGGGGCATTCTCGGCGCGGTGGTTTTGGGAACGAGCCGCGCGCTCGGCGAGGCGGTGGCCGTGAGCATGGTGGCGGGGAACGTAGTCTCCTGGCCCAGCCTCACTCGCCCGATTGCCACCCTGACGACCACTTTGATCGTCGAGCTCGATAGTGCCGCGGGCTTGCACCGCGATGCGCTTTATCTCCTCGGCTGCATTGTCCTTATTGCCATCAGCGCGTTGAGCGTTTTCGGCCGGGCCGCGCAACGCAAGGCCGGAATATGATCAGGATACCGGGCATCATTGCGACGTTGCTCCTGACCGCGTTGGTGGCCTGGATGGGGTGCGACCTCTTTTATCGCGGCGCGTCCGGCCTGCACGCCGGTTATTTATTCGAAGCGCCGCGAAATCTTGGACGCTCGGGCGGCATCGGGCCGATGCTCGCCAGCACCGGCATCATTGTCGGACTGGCAACTCTGCTGGCGGGTTTGGTGAGCCTGCCTTTGGCGGTCGCCTACACCGAATTGGCCGCGCCCGCCGGCTTGCGCAAAATTATTCGTTCGGCCCTCGACATCGGCGTCGGCGTGCCGCGAATCGTCTGGGGACTTTTCGGAGCGGCCTTCTTCGGAGGTTATTGCGGCTTCGGGTTTTCACTCCTCTCCGGCGTTCTCACTTTGGCCTGCCTGCTCGCGCCGATCATGACCACCGGCTTTATCACCGGCCTGGAGATGGTGGAGAACGAAGTGCGCGAACAATGCGCCGCGCTCGGTGTCGATAGCTGGCAGACGGCGTGGCGACAGGTGGTGCCGGTCGCGCTTCCCGGGCTCACGGCTCCACTGGCGCTGGCCGCCGGGCGCGGTTGCGGCGATGCGGCAGCGCTGCTCTTTACCGCCGGCGTGGCCATGCAAATGCCGTCGTCACTTTTGGATCCCGGCGCCACGCTCTCAGTCTTCGTCTTCCATCTCCTGGGCACAGTGCCCGGCGGCCAAAACGCCGCCTATTCAGCCGCCGCCGTCTTATTTATCATTACGCTCGTGATCCAATTAGCCATCACCATACTCACGCGGGAGGAGCGCTACGCCCAGTGATTACTCTTAGCTACAGAAACTTCCGCCTTTCCGTCGGCAAGACTCAGATCCTCGATGGCATCGATCTCGATCTCGTCGGGCCCGGGGTCGTCGCGCTGCTCGGCCCTTCCGGCGTCGGCAAGAGCTCGCTCCTTCGCGCCACTCAACGCCTGATCGAGCATGGCCGCGATGGCTGGGACCGTTCCGGCGATGTCCTTTTCAATGGCCAGACCGTGTTCGGATCCACCTTCTCGAAACAGCAGCTCGCTCGCCGCATCGGGTTCATTCATCAAAAGCCGCGGATGCTCGCCGGCTCGGTGCTGGCCAACGTGGAGTTTGCCCTCAAGCATGCCACCACGCTAAAGCGCAGCGCCATTCGCCGGCTGGCCGAGGAGGCGCTCGAGCAGGTGGGACTCACCTGGGAGCTTGCCAGCCTCGATCTTGCCGCGTGGAAACTTTCGGGCGGCCAGGCCCAACGCCTCGCGATCGCGCGCGCCATCGCCTTGCAGCCGGACGTGCTCCTGATGGATGAACCCACTTCGGCGCTCGATCCGCTCAAGAGGCAGCAGGTGGAGGAGATCATTCGCGTGCAGGCGCGCTCCCGGCTCATCGTCATCGTGACGCACGAAGTTCATCTCGCCGAGCGACTGGCCGATTTCGCCGCGTTCATGTTTCGCCGGCACGGCGGCGCCCGCATTTTCGAAGCAGGTCCCGTCGCAAAAGTGTTGCGCGATCCCGCCGAAGTCGCCGTCCAGGAATTCGTGCGCACCGGGCGCGCCGGACGTGAGCCGGCGCCTGCCACCGTCCCGGCCCGCGATGCGCCGGACGAGCTGGAATCCGCGACGCCCGGAAGCCCGTTCGGCTTGCGCCTCTTGCAGCGCGTCTACCTCTTCGTCTGCGGCGAGAATACCAGCCGTTCGCCCGTGGCCCAGGCGATCTGCAACAGCGAGGTCGCGCGTCTCCTGAAACTTCAGCCCGGCGAAGGAAAACCGAAGTTCGAAGCGCTGAGCGCGGGGCTTTCTGTCTCCGCGAATCGTCCCATGTCGACCAAGGCCGTAAGTGCGTTGCGCATACTGGGGTGCGAGCCTCATCCCCACGTTTCGCGCGAAGTCACCCAGGAACTGGTCGAGCGCGCCGATGCTATCTATTGCATGACCGACCAGCAATGCCGGGAACTCGCGCTCCGCTTTCCCGCCGCGACCTGGAAGCTCCAGCGCCTCGACCCGGTCGGCAACGTCGAGGACTCCCGCACTTCGGAGCCCGCCGATTTTCTCCGGGTCGCCACCCGCATTCGCGACCTTGTCCGCTGGCGCCTGGAGAGCCAGTTTCGCTTTCCGCTAGCGGAATAGCGATATTGCTACAACGAACCCGCCTCAGCCAGGCGGCGGACATGATTCATCACGCGCAGATGCACAGCGCGAGTCATGTCGCGCGTCCAGAGATCGAAATACCAGATTGGACGAACGTGCAACGTGTACCAGCTCGAGCCAAACAAAGTGGTGGTCCCATCTCCGTTATCGCGCAACACGAACTGCCCCCGGTGCAACGTGATGTGTCCGTACGCTTCCGGGTGCGTCGGTTGCTCGACAATATCGAACGTGAGTTTCTCGCGCGGAATAAACTCCGCCACCCGTTCCTTGATCACGATCCCATCGCTGAACATGCATTGCCGATCCGCTCCGACGAAGTTGCCACCGTTGGTTGTTTGCGTCGGGTAGGGAAGACCCAGCCGGAAGATCCAATAGTCCGGACGATCGCGTATGTCTGAAAACGCCAGGACGTGAGGCCAGACCTTGTCGGGCGTCGCCTGAATAAGAACTTCGTCCGTCACCATTGCGCGTTCGGTCGAGCTGTAGGAAGCGTCCGTCACCGTGAGCAAAACGACGAGCGGAAAGACACTGAGTTGGAGCTTGCTGTAATTCGGCCGAAACAAAATTCGCCCGATGAGCAATCCTGTCAGGATGAGCGCATAGAGCGCGGGGGAGGCAATGACCAGGCAGACAGCGCCCTCCCGCAGAACGATCGCCGCGGCCCCGAGGGCGACGAGTGAGACCCAAAGAGCGTCAAGAAAGGTGATGCCAAGGCCCCGGTTCAGTCGCCGATAGAACCAGGCCGCGATCAATCCCATCATTAACGGCAACAGGAAAAAGCTGGGCCACATGAAGAATCCTTCGCTGGGACCTTTGTAGATGTCGCTTAGCTCGCTTATGCCGAAACAAAGCACGCCCCCGGCAAGGTTTGCCACAACCATGCCAATGAGCAGAGTCATCAGCCGATTTAGCCGACCAGGCGGCGGCGGTGTCAGTGACGACATTAGGTCCTGCCTGGCAGAATCTTGCTACTTCGCCGCCGCTGGGCCGCGCACGAAACTGCTATCTTATTCAATAATCGCCGGGATGGTTTCCTCGCGTTACTGGCCCAGGTCGTATACTTCTACCAAGCCAATGCCGGTGCCGTTATTCAGGCCCGCCAGCAGCGCGGTATAAAGGCCCGGCGGCAGCGTCGCCGCAATGCCAGACTCGAGATTGTTCGTCAGCGCCAGACCCGCCGCGGTAATTTCCGCCGCCTGGGCCGCGTTGTCTTGCCAGTCGTTGTTCGCGAGGATCAGCGCTCCATTCGCGTCGCGCAACTCCAGCGTTGGATCTGCCAGCACCGCGGCAGGCGGGAACGACCCGGGAGCGAGACTCGGACCCACCCCCCGCACTATAACTCTGGCCGTGCTGCTCTGGTTGCTGAGCAGGAAGCCCGCGATCACGATGTTTTCACTCGTGCTCACAAACGCGCGGGTGCTCAGGTTGGCGAGTCTCGCGTCGCCCCCCTGGTCGAGGTCATAGACTTCGATCAGGCCGACACCCGAGGTGTTGTTCTTGCCTAGAACAATTCCCGTATACGCCCCCGGATCCAGCGTCGCGACGATCGCCGACTCCAGGTCGTTGGTCGGCGGGATGCCAGTGTCCTGGACCGCTTGCTCCTGGGTATCTCTCCAGTTGTCGTTCGTGATGGTGGCAAAGGAGCCAGGACCATGTAGCTCGAGCATCGGATCCGCCAGCACGTCCACGATACCGTAGCGAGTCAAGGAAGGTCCAATGGCCCGGAGAATGACCTGCTTGGGAACGCTTCCTGTGATGATAAAGCCACCGATCCCAACGCCGTTACCGGTCTGAACTCGCATCCGGGTCGAAAGGTTGATGGCATGCGTCGGCGGCGTTGGTGTTGGTGTGATGCTTGGTGTCGGTGTCGGAGTTAAGGTTGGCGTTGCTATTGGTGTCGCTGTTGCCGTCGCTGTTGCGGTTGCGGTTGCCGTTGCCGTTGCCGTTGCCGTAGCTGTAGCCGTTGCCGTAGCTGTAGCCGTTGCCGTTGCTGTAGCTGTTGCCGTTGGTGTTGCGGTTGCTGTTGCTGTTGCTGTTGCGGTCGGTGTCGGCGTAGGCGTCGGGGTTGGTGTCGGCGTTGGTGTCGCCGTAGGTGTAGGTGTTGGCGCTACCGCACCAGTCTCCACTGAGCCCATGTCCACGCGTGAGTTGGCGACCCGCGCGAATCCGCGCTGGTCCGTTGACGGCGGTGGTGCAAAGGCTGGATCGCCTGCGTCAATGGCCGTGCTGCCGGACTGAGGAAGGTGTGTTTGGGTGGGGCCACCATTGTTATCCAAAGGTCCAAGTAGAGGGTCGCCGTTGAGGTTACCGGTTCCACCGTTAATAGTCGCTCCCGCGGGATTGCCGATAAACGTGTAGTTGGCCGTAAACGTCCCGCTCAGGTCGGGACCCGCGGTTACGGCGGTGTTGAGCGCCACGATGCTGTTGCTGATCTGCACTGGGCCCGAGACGTTATTGTAAATGCCGCCGCCGTTGGCGCTCGCTGAGTTATCGGTGAGCGTGCTGTGGGCGACGTTGACCGGGCCGGTGCTGTCGTTCGCAATGCCGCCGCCATTGCCGAAGCTGCTGCCGGTGACGTCGCCACTGTTCGCGGAGTTATTGCTCAGAGTGCTGTTTGTCACGTTGACTGTTCCCGCGCTGCTGTTGTAAATGCCGCCGCCGCCGCCGAAGCCGGCAGTGTTATTGTCAAGAGTGCTTTGGGTGACATCGATTGTCCCGGCGTCGCCGTTGGAAATGCCACCGCCAAAGTCAGCGAAGTTATTGCTCAGAGTGCAACTGGCGACGTTGACTGTCGCGGTGCTGTTGTTGCTGATCCCCGCGCCAGCGCTATCCGGGAACTTTCCCTGGGCAAATCCGTTGGCGATGGTCAACCCGGAGATCATCACAGCGCTAAGACCTGCCCCCGTTGCCTGTGCCACGTGGAAAATGCGGAAGCTCGGGGTCTTACCGCCGGTGGCCCGCTGGACCGTCAGAACGTCCGCCCCTGGCCCACTGATCGTTAGGTTCTTGTCGATTAACAACTCGTCGCTGGTCAAAATGATTGGGCTGACCACCTGACTCATGTCGAACGCAATGGTGGCGTCGGGACAGGCATCCAGAATGGCTTGCCGCAATGAGCCTGGACCGCTGTTGGCATTTGACGTCACGACCGGGCCGGTCAGACAGCTCACAACCGTAGTCGAGACGGTAGAGCTATCGTTCTTGGCATTGAAATCGATCAGGTCTGAACTAACCGCCGCGATGTTGTTGTAAACTGTGCCTGCCGGTGTCCCCGCGGCGATGTGGCCCACCAGCGTGAAGACGTCACCGCCGGGCGGCGCCAGGCTCGGATTCGAGCAGGAGATCGTGCCGCCCGATCCCGGCGCAGGGGTCGAGCACGTCCAGCCGGCCGGCGCGGAGAGTGAGACGAAAGTCATATTGCCCGGGAGAGTATCGTCCAGGGTGGCGTTAACAGCGTCGTTAGGCCCACCGTTCACCACTTGAATCGTATAGGTCACGTTCGAGTCGGCGAGCACCTCGTCAGCGCTGGCCAGCTTGGTCACTCCCATGTCGGCGTTTGGTTCGGTGACACTGGTCGAGGTGCTGGAACTATTGTTTTCCTCATTGGGATCAAACGAGGTCGTGCTGACCAACGCCGTGTTGTTGTAGATCGTCCCCGCGGGCGTTCCAAGGGGGACGTGGCCAACCAGGGTAAAAACCTCGCCGGCGGTGGGCGCCAGGCTCGGGTTCGAACAGGAGACGGTGCCGCCCGCGCCCGGTGCGGGGCTCGAGCAGGTCCATCCGGCGGGCGCCGCGACCGAGACGAAGGTCATGTTTCCCGGCAGCGTGTCACTCACCGTGGCGTCAACCGCGGCACTAGGCCCGCCATTCGTTACCGTGATGGTGTAAGTGATATCCGAATCGGGGGGTACCTGATCGGCGCTGGCCAGCTTGCTCACCCCCATGTCGGCGTTTGGTTCGGTGACACTGGTCATGGCGCTGGAACTATTGTTGTTCCCATTGGGATCAAAGGTGCTCGTGCTGACCGACGCCGTGTTGTTGTAGATCGTGCCCGCGGGCGTCCCCGGGGGAACGTGGCCGATCAGGGTAAAAACCTCGCCGCCCGTGATCGCCAGGCTCGGATTCGAACAGGTGACCGTGCCACCCGCACCCGGTGCCGGAGTCGAGCAGGTCCATCCGGCAGGCGCCGAGACGGAGACGAAAGTCATATTTCCCGGCAGCGTATCTTCCAACTCAGCGTCGATCGCGGCGTCAGGCCCGCCATTCGTTACCGTGATGGTGTAAGTGACATCCGAATCGGGAGGCACCTGATTGACGTCGCCAATCTTGGTTACCCCGAGGTCAGCCGCGGGGGTTGGGCCCTGAACTTGTGCCTGTCCGTTGAGCGCCAGGCCGCTCAAAAACAGTGCGCCGACGGCGAACGCCGCCAAAGATGAGGCTCGGGTAATATTTCGGATGATCATGTGAGGGCTTCCTTGTTGCTCGTTCCATTCGAAAGCCAAAGACGCTTCGTGTCAATCTCCCCCTTGACGAAGCGGTTGCGGTTTAGTCATGGCTTGGCGCGCGAAGCTCGCTGACATCGAAAAACTCTCAGCCGCGGTTCTACGAGCGGCATTTCAACCGCGAAGCTAAGGTTGAGTGACGAGGGCTTTCAATTCGTCCGTCACAATGTTGCTAGCGTGAATTGCGCATCGCAGAGCCTTGCGCAGGACGAGCGGCAAATCCTGGTCGAAGCAGGCAATTTCTTTGCGAATAAATCGCTCGTTGAATTCCGCGAGCGGGATCGTTTTCAAGCTGTTGCAATCGACGATGGATGGTTTCTTGAGCACGTTGAAGTCCTTCGGAGAAAATTCAACCACCGTGGCAAGACAGTCGGCGCGGCGGCGCTTCACTTCCTCGACTTTGGAGGTGACAACCGAAAGCAGAAGCACCTGTCGAGTCAGCGGGTCGGAGTTGACCACGATGAAGTAATGCGGGTCAGCGGAAGTGAGAGTTCTTTCAGTGAAGTAATAGACGCTGCCCTCACGCAGAGAAAGGCGCACCGTCAGATCGATGCCGGGGGGCGGCAAGGTTCAACTCCAACGCTGATTGAAGGCCTGCTGGTCGAGGAAAAGCTCCAGCGCAATCTTGCGATCTTTCGCCAGCAGAACGTGACAAGGATTGTAACCGGGCGCCGGATCGGTGAAGAAATCGGCGTAATCCATTTCGACCCGTTTATTGCCATCGTGCCGCAGTTTTGGCGCATGCCGCTTCCACTCGGGATAGTGGTGCGTGATGTCACGCAATTGAAATTGAGTGTATTGACCAAAGGTGCGCCACGCGAACTCCAGCGCCTCGATATCGGTTTCGGAAAGGACACTTCGATCGACTTCCGCGACAGAACTGAAGTGATAAGCATCCTTTCTGCGGACGAAGCGGCGCGCGTAAGTCCGCTCGGGGGCCTTTAGGCGGGCGCTTTCCTCGGCAACATTCTTTGCTTCGGAAGCAACCGGGCCATTTTTCATTGCGAAATAGGCGCAATCGCTGACAGGGCGCCCGTACTTGCGCAGATGATACCGATCGGCAAAGAAAAGCAGCTTAAGCGCCTTCATCTTGTTGAGCGGTTGCGGCGCGCCGCGAGCGGCGAGACAAGCAAAGTAATTGAGCGCCTGGGTGGACTTCCGCACCGAGGCGGGGATGTGAAGGGCTGACGGCATCGACAAGGGGTAATCTAGCAGCTAAAGCGCCAGATTCGAAGCAGCATCATGATCGGCCTATCTGGCGGGTCAAGCAGGAAGCCGCTGGAATCATGCGGGACCTCACGCTAAAAAGACCCTCCCGCCAAAATCATTTTCATGACGCTCAATCTCGCCAGACTGCTCATTTTCGCGATCTGCCTCAGCTTCGTTCGCCTAAACGCGGGGGCCGAGGAGAACAAAGACGAGGCCCGGTTCCTTTCCAACGTCAGGCAACTCGTCTTCGAGGGACGGCGCAGCGGGGAAGGTTATTTCTCGCCCGATGGGAAGGCGCTCATCTTTCAGAGTGAGCGCGAGCCGGATAATCCGTTCTACCAAATTTACACCCTGGATCTGACCTCGGGAGACATCCGCCGCGTCTCGCCTGGAACGGGAAAGACGACTTGCGCGTTCTTCCGTCCGGGAGAAGACGAGGTGCTTTTCGCTTCGACCCACGAGGATTCGAAGGCGCGGGAGAAACAAAAGGCGGAGCTGGATTTTCGCGCTTCCGGGAAGGAGCGCCGCTATTCGTGGGACTACGACGAGACGATGGATATTTTCGGGGCGCGTCGCGATGGATCGAACTTGCGTCGGCTGACCAAGGCGAACGGCTACGACGCGGAAGGCAGTTACTCGCCGGACGGAAGCAAGATCGTGTTCTGCTCGCTTCGCGGCGCGTACCCGCTGGAAAAACTTTCCGCGGAAGATCGTAAGCGCTACGAAACGGACCCTGCTTACTTCGGCGAGATCTACCTCATGGATGCGGACGGGTCGAACCAGCGCCGGCTCACTTCCACTCCCGGTTACGATGGTGGGCCCTTCTTCTCGCCGGATGGTCAACGCATCATCTGGCGGCGGTTCGATCGGAGCGGCGCGATCGCGGATGTTTACACGATGAAACTGGATGGCTCGGACGAGCGCCGGATGACCGATTTCAAGGCGATGTCGTGGGCGCCGTACTTCCATCCATCGGGGCAGTACGTGGTCTTCACTTCGAATAAGCTCGGCTTTTCCAATTTCGAGCTTTATCTGGTCGATGCCGCGGGTGAGCACGAACCGGTGCGGGTCACTTTCACCGACGGCTTCGACGGCTTGCCGGTCTTCTCGCCCGATGGCAAACAGCTTTGCTGGACGACCGGCCGCACCTCCGATGGGAAGTCGCAGCTCTTCCTGGCGAATTGGAACCACGAAGCGGCGCTAAAGCTTCTTTCGCAATCACCGCGCGCCGGCCAGAGTCCTCCCGCTTCGGCCGCGGCGCAGCCAGCGGCGACACCGTCGCCCTCGCGCTCCGAGAATCGCGGCACGGCTGAAATCACGGCCACTGATCTCCGTGAGGAAGTTGGGTTCCTGGCCGCCGAGGAACGTCAGGGCCGGATGACAGGAAGCGCGGGCGCGAAGCAGGCGGCGGATTACATCGCGGCGCGTTTGCAGGAGGCAAAACTAAATCCGGCCGGCGACAACAAGACCTTTTTCCAAAGGTTCGAGTTCAAGGCGGGCGTGCGGGTGTTGAAGGAAAAGAACGATCTCGTTCTGCGCGGGGACGCGAAGAGCGAGCCTGTCCGGTTCCAGGTCGAAAAGGATTTCGCGCCGCTTTCGTTCACGGAGAACCAGACAGTGGACGCCGAGGTCGTGTTCGTCGGCTACGGCCTGTCCGTGCCGGGCCAGGGAGCGGATGGCTACGATTCGTATGCCGGAGTGGATGTGAAAAACAAGGTCGCGCTCGTCCTGCGTTACGTGCCGGAGGAGGTCGAGCCGAAGCGGCGGCAGGAGCTGAATCGCTACGCGGGACTGCGCTACAAGGCGATGCTCGCGCGCGAGCATGGCGCGAAGGCTGTGTTGTTCGTTACCGGACCCAATTCTCCAAACAAAGGCGAGCTCGTGCCCGCTTCGTTCGATGCCAGCATGGCCAATTCGGGAATTGTGGCCGCGAGCATCTCCGGCAACGTGGCGGACACGCTCTTTCAGCGCGCCGGCAAGGACCTGAAATCGCTCCAGTCCGCGCTGGACCGGGAGAATCCTCATGCGGAAAGCGGCTTCACTATTTCGAACGTCACCGCCCACCTCACGGCCGCGGTGGAACAGATCAGGAAGGACGACCGCAACGTCGTCGCCGTGCTCCCGCCCTCAGGTCCGCCGGAGCGGGCCGAGTACGTGGTGATCGGCGCGCACTACGATCATCTCGGTTTCGGAGAGACCGGAGCGATGCAGCGGAAAGGCGAGGAAGGAAAAGTCCATCCCGGCGCGGACGACAACGCGTCGGGCACGGCCGCGGTCCTGGAATTGGCGGCGGCGCTCGCGGAAGAACGGAAAGCGAAACCGGAGGAGTTTCGCCGTGGGATTGTGTTCGCGTTTTGGTCTGGGGAAGAAATTGGGATGATCGGCTCTTCCTATTTTGTCGAACACCCGGCCGCCACGCTGTCGAACGTCGCCGCCTACCTGAATTTCGACATGGTCGGCCGGCTTCGGGAGAACAAACTCAGCCTGCAAGGTGTCGGGTCGTCGAAAGCATGGCGGCGCTTGATCGAGAAGCGCAACGTGGCGGCCGGGTTCAATCTGTCGCTCCAGGAAGATCCCTATTTGCCCACGGACGTGACGGCGTTTTATCCGAAGGGCGTGCCGGTGCTGAACTTTTTCACCGGCGGCCACGACGATTATCACCGGCCGACCGACACCGCCGACAAACTCGATTACGACGGATTGGAGCGGATCACGAAGTTCGTGCGCGCTTTGGCCCTGGATCTCGCGAAAAGCGCGGAGCGTCCCGATTACGTGAAGGTGCAACAAAGTGCACAACCTGGCGGCCGCGAAACCTTGCGGGTCTTTCTGGGCACGATCCCCGACTACGCCACGGAAGTAGTGGGCGTGAAACTCGCGGGCGTCCGCGGCGGCAGCCCGGCGGAAAAAGCGGGTTTGAAGCCCGGCGACGTCATCGTCGAATTTGGCAGCCAGAAGGTGTCGAACATCTACGACTACACTTACGCGCTCGATGCCGCCAAGATTGGCCAACCAGTGGACATCGTGGTGATGCGTGATGGCGAGCGCGTGAAAATCACGGTCACGCCGGAAGCTCGGAAGTAAGCCACGCGCGATTGCAAAACCAAGGAGCGGCGGTTTTCCAACCGCCGAACGAGAAACAGAAGGCGGTTTGGAAAGCGCCGCTCCTTGAAGCTGGTTGACGCGCTCTCGGGTAGGGTGGGCGTCCCGCCCGCCGGTTTCGGCGTCCTCGCCGAAACGGATTTTCACGCTTCAACTCAAGAAGAGAGTTCGCAAAGGCAAGATGCCTTTGCCGGCGGGCGAGGGACGCCCACCCTACCCGAGAGAATGCCGCCCACGGCTAGAGGATATTTTAAACGCCCCTGAATTACTGAAACTGCGCGTGCTCTCGGATCGCTTGCTCGAACGAGCTGTATTGCTGGGCTAAAACTTCCCCGGGGAACTTGGCGCCTGAGCGATTCCACTTTTCCAGCCAATCGGGCGTAAGCAGTTCGTGGCGGCAGCGCGATGACGAAGCACACGCCGCAGGTGTAAGCGCAATGGTCGTCTCCAGCTTTTCTCCGGCGCTTCGGCCCCGAGCAACGTAGAAGCCGGCGGCGAGGAGCGCGGCGCGGTTCGCGGTTGAGCAGGTGTAGGTGAAGAGTTCAGCGGCGCGCCCCGCGCAAGCGTCGAATAACTGGCGAAACGCACTCCACGTCCACTGGTCGCCGGAAGTTTTGGTCGAAAACATATCGTAGAAGATGAGGTCCGGTGGAGCGGGCGCGGCGGACATCGTTTCGAGAAAATCGCCCGAGAGAAGCAGCCAGCTCAAGCCGGGATGCCGCCGGGATTGCCACTGGCCTTCTTTCAGAATTCCAGCTGGGCCGCTGTGGCGCAGGTAAGGAAAATCGCGGCTGTGCCGGAACGCGAGCCGGAGCGAATCGAGATCGTTTTCAAAACTGATGACTTGGAGTGGACGCACGGGACCATTCGCGGCCTGTTCTTCGTAGCAGAGGATCGCGGCCATCGCGTTCGCCGCGGCGCCGAGCCCGACATCCCAGATGACCAGGGGCGCGGCCAAGCCCGGACATGCAGAAGCATGTCCCTCCGGAGAGGCGCTCGCCGAAAGCCGGACGCGTTCGGCGAGATTTGATTGCTCGATGTAAAGCTTTCTTGCCTCTTCCATCGGCGGCGTGCGCGAATGCATAATCTCGCCGGAGGAAATCTGCCGGATGCTGGCAAATCCTTCCCACGCCAGGTGCACTTCGTAATTTCCCAGGGTGCGCAGCTTCGGCCGCTTCGGTTTTTGCGCGCGGATGGGATTGTCGAGGTCGGATTCGTGCAGGAAGGCGCGCTTCTCGCGATAGAGATCGAGGAAACTGTCGGCCAGGATGCTTTCCCGCATCTCGCGCATGAGCTGATGGTAGAAATGGATGTTGTGCTTCCCGAGGAGCTGCCAGCCCAGCGTCTCGCTTGTTTTGGTCAAGTGATGCAGATACGCGCGTGAGTAGCGCGCGCAGGTGGGGCACGCGCAGGCCGGATCGAGTTTCTCTTCGGAGAATTTGTAAACGCCGCGGCGCATTTGCAAAAAGCCGCGCGAGGTGAAGACCGCGCCGCGCTGAGCGAGTTGCGTGGGCATGATGCAATCGAACATGTCCACGCCGCGATGAACGGCTTCGAGAAGATCGAGGGGCGTGCCGACGCCCATGAGGTAACGCGGTTTGTCTTCCGGCAGAAGTTGCGCGGTAAATTCGCACACGTCCTCGCGTTCGCTCTTGCCTTCGCCCACGGCCAGACCTCCGATGGCAAACCCGTCGAACGGCATTTCGCCCAGACAAGCCGCGCTTTCCCGTCGCAATTCCTTAAACAGCGCACCCTGCACAATCCCAAAAATCGACTGCGGCGAATCTCCGCGCGCCGCGAGGCTTCGCGCCGCCCAGCGCTGCGTTACGCCGAGCGCGGCTCGCGCCGTCGTTTCATCCGCGGTCGAGGCGATGCATTGATCGAGCGCCATCATGATGTCGCCGCCGATGGCTTTCTGCGTTTCGATGCTCAATTCCGGGCTGAGCAAAATCGTCTTCCCGTCGAGATAACTCTGGAAAACGGCGCCCTCCTCGCTCATCGCGCGGGAATGGGGCAGTGAGAAAATCTGGAACCCGCCCGAGTCCGTCAGGACCGAGCGTTTCCAGCTCATGAAACCGTGAATGCCGCCCGTGCGCCGGAAAACCTCCGGACCGGGGCGCAGCAGCAAATGGTACGTATTCACGAGAAGAATCTGCGTGCCCGCGTCCTCGAGGGTCTGCGGAAGCTGCGCCTTCACCGTGGCCTGCGTTCCCACCGGCATGAAGAGCGGCGTCTGCACCTCGTTGTGCAAAGTGCGAAAGGTCGCGGCCCGCGCGCGGGAGCCCGTCGCCTGCGCGTCGAGGCGGAAATCCAAACGCGATGCCGATGCCATTACGCGATGACTTGCCGATAAACCGCCTCGTACTGCGGAACAATATTAAGCGCGGTAAAATATTTCTCGGCGCGCGCGCGCGCCTGTTCACCAAGCTGCCGCGCGATGTCCGGTGAGTCGACCAGGGCATCAAGCGAGGAGGCCATGGCCGCGAGGTCGCCGAAATCGTGCAGGTAAGCGGCATGATCCACCACCTCGGGAATTCCACCGATCCGGAAGGCCACGACCGGTTTTCCGAAGAACAGGGTCTCGAGGATGCTCAGGCCGAAACTTTCGTTCTCCGAGGTGTAGAGGCCGGCATCGGCGGCCGGCAGATAATTCTCCACCGCGGCCGCATCCTCCCGGACGATGACGTGACCGCGCAATCCGAGCTCGTCCAGGAGCGGCTCGTAGGGAGCGAAGGAACCGCCAGCCAGAATCAGGAGCCGGATTCGGTCCCGATTCGCTGTGCTCGCGATCACCCGCAACAGGAGATCGATGCGCTTGACCGGCCGGAGATTGGACATGTGGACCACGAGAAATTCGTCCGAGATTCCAAGCTCGCGCCGCACTTCCTCGCGACTCCTGGCCGGCGCCGCGGGCGTAAAGAAATTCGGAATGACGTGGATCGGTTCACGGAGGCGAAACGTCTCCTCCGTTTGTTGCCGCAGCCATTCCGAAACCGTCGTGACCGCATCGGAATGGATGAGGGCGTGTTCGATGGCGGCGCGGTATTGAGGATTTGGACCGAGCAACGTGGTGTCAGTCCCGTGCAACGTCGTGACAATTTTCGGCGCTGAGTCGCCAATCATTTCCGAAGCGAGAAAGGCCGCGGTCGCGTGCGGCACGGCATAGTGCACGTGGAAAACATCCAGCTCTTTCTGTTGCCCGATCTCGGCCATTTTGACCGCAAGCGGGAGGGTGTAATCGGGACAGGGGAACACGCTGCTTTGACCGACGGCGACCTGGTGAAAATGGGTTCGCGGCGCTGAAAGATCGAGCCGGACTGGTTTGGCGTAGCTAAAGAAATGGACGGTGTGGCCGCGGGCCGCGAGTTCAGCGCCGAGGGCGGTCGCGAGAATTCCACTGCCTCCGATCAACGGAAAGCAGGTGATCCCGATCTTGAGCGGCGGCATTACTTTTGAAACCGTGTCGGACGTTTGTAGCACAGCCATCCTGGCTGTGGGGCGAGCAGCACCTTGCCCGCGGTTGGAACGCGAAACAACAGGCAAGATGCTCTTCGAGGGCAATCCGATGTTTACCGAACCGCCAAGCATCGCTTATAATCTGGCATGACTACGCAGTCGTTGATCATGGTCGACCCGGAGGTGCTCGGCGGAACCCCCGTCTTCAAGGGCACACGGGTGCCTGTCGCAACGCTCTTCGACTATTTGAAGGATAACTATTCGCTTGAAGAATTCCTCGAATGTTTCCCGACCGTCAGTCGCGAGATGGCGACGCGGGTCCTGGAGCATTCGAAAGAGGCGCTGCTCGAGCCGGCGTGAAGATTCTCCTGGACGAATGCGTGCCGCTGCCGCTGCGCAAGATTCTCGACGGGCATACCTGCCGGACGGCGCAGCAAATGGGCTGGAAGAACATCCGGAATGGAGAGCTGCTCGATCTCGCGGAAGATGAGTTCGATCTCTTCATCACAGCGGACCAAGGTGTTAGTTATCAGCAGCATCTAGCCGGCCGGCAAATCGGGATCCTCGAACTCTCGACCAACAAATTGCGTCGGCTCGAAGCTGCCGCCAATCAGATCAAAGAAGCTGTCGATTCGATCGGGCCAACAGAGTTTCGTCGGCTTGAAATCCCGAAATCCGTTTAGCGGGCTCGACGCCGCCAAGATTTGTCTCTATTTCCTAAAAAGTGACGCCGTGACAGCGTCTCGACGCTAAACGGCTACCAACCCCTATGCCGCTAGTTCAATGCTATTGGCTGGAAGCCCGTGCCCCAACGCTGGCGTTCAACGATGCGAGCAAGAGCTCACCTCTCTCCAACATACGCTTTGCCCGCGTCTGAAATCTCCTCGCGTTGGACGAAAGTCACACCGGGCGCGTCCGCTTCGTTGAGATATTGGCGTTCGCCGGCTCCCGCCACGTAATGGGTGCAGCGGATGACCGATTGCATCCAGCGCAGACGGGTATCGCGCGTTGGGCTGATCTGTGTCGCGTCGTGTTGTTGTGACGGCAGCTCCAAATAGCGATCCGCGCCCTTGTGCAGCAGAAGCTTGCCGTCACGATGCCGCGCCCGAACGACTTCGCCCTCCCAGGAAACATCGACGAAATAATCATCAAGCGGCGCCGCCCGTTTCCTGAACTCCGGATCGCCGGAGCGTTCCACGCGAATTCCCTCCAGCAATCCCATCCGGTCATACATAGCGCGGCAGAACTCGGCGACGCTGGAAGCCTCGACCGCTTTGAAGTGATCGACCAGCTCGGGTTCGACGTAGTTCGGGAGCTGGCGCGCGAGCTTCGTCTGCCATTCCGGCAGGACGCTCTTGGCATACAGTGGCGAAAACTGCTTCTGGATCTTGTTCGCGAACTGGAAATTCAACGAATCTTCACGGCCGGTGCGCCGCTCGCACAAAACGGTGATCGTCTCGCGCGGATCATGATCGCTGTCGTGAAAAAAGAACACGATCTCGCCGCCAATCTCTTTTTGGAGCCGGCGCGCGGTCGAGATTTTGGCGTAGAGAAAACGTTTCGGAAAAAAACCGCACGGTTGTTGACCAAAACAGATGATCGGCTCAGCCATGATTAGAGTGTGTCATGCACTTTGAGTGAGGTCGGCAAAACTGTCCCGGAGGGACATTGGAAATTAGCCGGTGGTGGAAACCACCGGATCTGAATAGAAAATACGGCAAGCCCCGGTAGGGGCGACGGCATGGCGTCGCGCGATTTTTCCGCCGCCCCTGCTGGGGCTTGCGCTCTGGTTTGCAGAAAACCGGTGGTTTGCACCACCGGCTAATTTCCATGACGCCTCCGGCGTCGAGCCACCATTCGGTATCCTGCTTAGAGTGCATAACGCGTTCTAGGCAATGGCCGCCGGCGGATCGTCCCGGAATAGCATCCGCTGCAAGACGGGCGCGATGAGCACGACGAGGCCGCAGCCGATAACGTTGTACCAGAGATAGCCGATGTTGGAGGTGAGGAAGAGGACGAGCACGAGTGTTTGCGCGATCACGGCAGCGAAGAATACGGCGGACCCGCGCACGTTGCGCAGAAAGAACGCAACCAGGAAAAGCCCCAGAATGCTGCCGTAGAAAACCGAGCCGAGAATGTTGCCGGCCTCGATCAGGTTCTCGACCAGGCTCGCGAACGAGGCGACGGCGATCGCCACCAATCCCCAGGCCAGCGTGAGCCATCGAGTCGCGACGACGTAGTGGTGGTCGCTTGCCTTCGGGCGAATGAGCGGCCGATAAAAATCGATCGCGCTGGTTGAGCCGAGCGCGTTCAGGACGGCGGAAGTAGCCGACATGGTGGCGCAAAAGATTACGGCCACCAGCAAGCCGACGACTCCATGCGGCAGATGCTGCAGGACAAAGGTGATGAAAACATAATCGGAGTCCTTGCTCTTCGGGTTCGCGCCCGCCTCGACGAGAATTTTCTTCGTGTTATCGCGGATGGTGCGCGCTTGCGCTTCGAATTCGCGGACCTGGGCGGTTAACGTCTCCGACTCCGCCGCGGACGCCCTGGGCAAGGCCTGGAGCGCGTCACGCTTTCGGGTGAAGACATCATCGAACTGCGTCTCCAGAGCAGTCAGCCGCGGGCCATAGCCCCGCTCGATTGCACGCTGATACGTGGGCTGGTTGAAGAAGATCGGCGGCTTCTCGAATTGATAGAAGAGAAAGACCATCACGCCGAGGAGCAGGATGAGAAATTGCATGGGCACTTTCACGATGGCGTTGAAAAGAAGGCCGATCCGGCTGGCG
>Ga0190265_10000100_pt1 | contig 92309 bp, 75 predicted proteins | sample Popmic124T_FD_133135 | JGI IMG/M metagenome (GOLD analysis project Ga0190265, IMG submission 133135) | Populus adjacent soil microbial communities from riparian zone of Indian Creek, Utah, USA - 124 T | ecosystem: Environmental > Terrestrial > Soil > Riparian zone | place: USA: Utah | collected... | reverse complement strand
TCGACCGCGAGATGGAGGAGCCCACCAATGATTGAGCTCATCGCTCTGCTAGTCGCTCTTGCAACGCCTGACGATCGACTCAACTACCTAGCGGTCGGACATATGTCTGGATCTGCGGGGCTCGGGAATCTGGGAATCGCTGCCCGGGGTCGCCGCTTCGCTCTGACCCCGGGCTATATGCCTTCGCCCCTCGCGGGGCTGTTCTGATGCCTGCTTCTTTAGATGTATAGCGTACGGGTTCTGACGGGACCAGGTGAAGTCGTAGGCTTTCCTCATGAGTAGCGGTTGGACATCGAAGTCGTCCGATCTCCTCGCTCATTAATTGTCACAGTCTTGAGTGGGAAAGACAACGGCACGGGATAGAGAATTTCGCCGATTTGGTGAAGATCGGATGCCAATGCGTGTAGCCGGAGGCGTGGCAATCGCAGATAGAGGACCTCATCGTGTTGCAGCCGTCGAACACCGGTTGACGTTGGCTGGAGCGCAAGGTGGTACAATTCTGGTCATGAAGATTCTCACGGCGAAGGTCATCGACGGCAGATTGGACGTGCCGGAAGGTAGTTTCCAGGAAGGCGCGACAGTGACACTCCTGGTGCCTGAGTCTGAGGAGGGCTTCAGGCTCTCTCAGGAGGACCAGGCGCTTCTTTTGCAGTCCATAAGCCAGGCCGAACGAGGCGAGGTCGTTGACGGCTGGGAACTCCTCGACGAGCTCCCGGACTAAGCATTGCGTCTTCGGCTGCTGGTTGTCGCCGAGGCCGAGCGCCAGATCCGCGATGCCGCAGGGTGGTGGCACGCGAACCGCCCTGCCGCACGTGGCTTGTTCCGCCAAGAGCTGGCACGCGGCTTTGAATTCATCACCACTCAGCCAGATATTGGTCCAAAGGCATTAGATGTGGCCCTTGCCGGAGTGAGGCGACTCCACCTGCTTCGGATTCACTATTATCTTTACTATCGCGTTACGGACGATCAGGCCGTAGAAGTGCTGGCTCTATGGCACACCAGCCGCGGTGAGCTTCCTCCGATTTAGACAGCGCTTGCATTGTGGGGAACTTTCATAAAGCCTTGTCCAGAGAGTTGTAGTACTCCTTGGCGGCCTCTGGGTCCAGTGCTGGCTCTTCCTGGGCGTCGCTGATCCAGGGAGCGAGCGCGAGGTCCTCCAGGATTTCCTCGGGAATCTCAATGATGAAGTAGCTCATTCCCCGGGCTCCTTTCGCCAGTGGCCCCCTCGCGGATCGCCTCCTTCATATCTTTGAGCGTGATCCCCGTGACCAGGGACTTGAGAGTCCCGCGGAGTGATATCAGGTCCACCACTGCGGGCGATTCCGGAGGCTCGGTCCCTTCGAGCATCTGAGGCACGGAATCGGCAGCTTGGGGACTCTTTGTCATTAGCTTTCCCTTCTGAACGTATCCAGGGTCACCCCATGCCTTCGAGATGGCAGCGAAAAAGGCGGCGCCTCCTCAGGAGCCGATGTACCCCATGGATCTGAGCGCGTCCTCTTCTTCTGGAGTCAGGGTGCGCTTCCACTCAGGCTGTGCCCTCTCCCGAGTTGACGGAGGCACCTGATCCACTTCGATGGCGTGTGGCCTGGGTTTCGCGGTGAAGTAGTGGCCTCCAAAGAGGCCGAGGAGCGCTGCCATGGCGGTGGTAAAGCGGCGCAGGAGCCTGGACCTGGCTTTTCTGCGGCCTACGGGACAATCGGCGGTGAGGACTGTTCCGTCGGCTCGCCGGTAGAACAGGGCGCAGATCTTTCCCGCGTGCCGGGCGACGAGCGCTTCCGCCTCGGAGCGCGGGAGCGCCGAAAGGTTGTAGACGTTCTTCCTGCAGCCCTGGCAGAACCGAACGCGGTCATCCCCCGCCATCTGTTCCCAGCGGGCCGGACAGGGCGTCGCAATCCGGAGCTGCTCGAGGGGGCTGGGACCCTTCTCGATGGCAGTCATAGCGTCCAAGGTTACCAGATCCAACCCGGACTTTGCCTGCGTCAATCGGTGGTAGTCTTTGCTGAGAAGAGGGAGATTATGGAACGGATCGCGATTCAGGAGCCGTCTGGCGGGGCGGATATCGTCCGGGAGCTTCGCGCGCTCCACGCTCAAAGCCGCGACTTCTGGAACTCCTTCTCCACTCCCGATTTCTTCTCTCCCCTCGGGGATGCCTGGTCCCCGGCCGACAACGTCCGCCACCTGCTGAAGTCGAACCGGCCCGTCGCCCGTGCCTTGGGGATGCCGAAGGCCCTGCTGTTGATCCGCTTTGGAGCTGGTCTGCGCGACTCGCGGACCTATCCGGAAGTCCGGGAGCGGTACCTTGCGGCCCTGGCCTCGGGTGTCCAGGCCGGTCGCTTCGCGCCCAAGCCTTTGGAGGCTTCCGATCAAACTGAGGAGCAGCGTAGCTCGCTGATGGCCAGTCTGGACGAGGTTTCCGAAAGCCTGACGCGGTCTGTTTCAGGTTGGCGGGAATGGCCGTTGGACCGGCTCCGGCTACCCCACCCGGCCCTGGGCAGGCTCACGGTCCGGGAGATGCTCTTCTTCACGCTCTACCACAATCTCCATCATGTCCAGAACGTGGCGCGCCGAATCTGAGCATCTATCATTGCGGCTCTGCCGGTAGACAAATCTTCGAGGGCTCCCGTAAGAAGGAGCATGGATTACAGGTATGCCGGGCCTCTGATTGCCATTGGGCTGCTCCTGGTCTCCGCCGCGACGGTGTACGGCGCCTGGGCGATCCCGATCGCCTGGCTTGGTTGTGATCTCACGGCGGTCGGTTGCGCCTATCTCGGCAAAGGTCACCGGATCTTTGGGAAGAGCGTCGACGGTAAGCTGGCCCTCTGGAGCCGCCTCTTCTTTCTGCCCTATTTCGCCCTGGCCTCCGCGCTCTGGCACGTGGTCCGGATCGTCAGCGAAGAGCGGGCCTGCAATCTCGTCCAGGAGAATCTAGTCATTGGTCGCAGGCTCCTCCCTCGCGAGATCCCCAACCGATTCGTGAACTACGTGGATCTGACTGCCGAGTTAGAGGACCCTGCCGTGATCCGCAGCCTACCCGGCTATCTTGCCTTCCCGATCCTCGACGCCTCGGCACCGGACGCGGAGAGTCTACGCCGAGCGGTGCAGCGCCTCCGGCCCGGAATGACTTTCATCCATTGCGCGCAAGGTCACGGCAGGACGGGTCTCTTCGCCGTCGCGCTCCTCCTTTCTACCGGAGCTGTGAAGACAGCTACGGAAGGATTGGCTCTCGTTCAGAGAGCCCGGCCGGGAATCCGATTGAGCCCTGAGCAGCGGAGATGCCTCGACCGGTACGCTGCCCTCATATCCAGGGCTCAGGGCGGCGTCGGAGCTTCGGAGAGCGCTGCCAGCTCGGCCGGCACTCGTTCCCTAAACACTGCGTCGAACAGTCCGTAGAAGAGGGATGGTTATCAGAACAACCCTTCTGGCGCTCTATCCCGAGGAGAGGACCGTCATCGTCGCCGCGTCGAACGCGGGTGATCGCGATCGGGTATCCGTCACCCGCAGCCTGGCCGAGGAGCTCGCGACAGTCATCTTCGCCACTCCTCCCGAAAAGGATCGGAACATGGAATGATGAAGGCAGAAGGAGGGCGCCGTTGGCCATGGATTCGAAAGTAGAGATCATCGCCGAGACGAAGGAGTGGCTGGAGAAGGCGGTAATCGGCCTCAATCTCTGCCCCTTCGCCAAAGCGGTCCACCTCGGGGACCGAATCCGGTATGTCGTCAGCGACGCGGAGTCCCCCGAGTCGTTGCTGGCCGATCTTCTGGAGGAGCTGCGGACGATGGCCGCGGCGGATCCCGGCGAGATCGAGACCACGCTGCTGATCCATCCCCGGGTGCTCACTGATTTCCTGGATTACAACGATTTCCTCGACGTCGCCGACGCCGCTCTCGCGGACCTGGACCTCGTGGGAGAGATCCAGGTCGCCAGCTTCCATCCGCAATACCAGTTCGCCGGGACCGAAGCGGACGACATCGAAAACTATACCAATCGCTCGCCCTACCCCATTCTCCACCTGTTGCGCGAGTCGAGCGTCGACGCCGCGGTGGCCGCGTTTCCCGATACGGCGCAGATTTACGAGTCGAACATCGAGACGTTGCGCGCTCTCGGCCACGAAGGCTGGCGCCGCCTCTGGCTCAGGTCTCGCTAGCGGCCGATCCGATACACAAACATCCCGCCCCCAAGTTCCGCCACGCGCGGGAATCTCCCGATCCAGGTGAAGGCGTTGGGAGGGATCGGCACGATCCGACCTTCCCGGTAGGTTGCGTAGGGATAGCCGTGAAGGAAGTTGGCGCTGACCGCCACGAAACCCGGATGGTCGGGTCGTGGGAAATCCCATTGAATGCCGTAGATCGCCGGGTCCACATGGCCGAAGTAGGCGAGGCCGATCTGATCGATCCCCTCCCGATCCATGAAGGCGCGGACGCGCTTCAGTCCCTGTCCCCAGTCGATATTCGAATCGAGAAGGATGCGGTCTCCCTGTCCGCCCGCGAGGATGTTGAAGTAGGAGATCGTGTCCGGAGTGGAGAGGAGCGCTGAAAACGGATAGATCAGGAGCAGGACCAGGGCGGAGACCTGGAGAGCGCGCCCTCGGGTTCGCACCCAGGGGACCAGCCGGCTTATGTTAATGAAAAGCAGAGGGAAGACCGGCAGGATGTAGCGGATGCCGTAATGGACCTTCGAGGTGGAGAAGAAGGCCAGGAGGACCAGCGCGGGAAGCCAGAGGAAGTGCTGGCCTTTCTGTCCTGTCCGGGCGAAGGGGACGACGAGTAGTGCGGCGAGCAGGGGAAGAGGTGTCTTGTAGAGGATCACCACCAGGTAGTAGAGCCGCGAGCCCTCCCGCGACCAGCGCCCGAAGAGGTACTCGGGGTACTCCCCAACGTCGTTGATGAGCTGCAGGGCGTCGAGCCCTTCCAGGTAGTCCGCGGGCAGCGGCAGGGGCAGGCCGGCGGGCAAACTACTGAGCAGCTTGCTCTCGAAACGGACGGGATTTCCGATCCCTTGAAAGAGATATCCGGCGTCGATCACGAGAACGCTGATGAGGAAGATCAGAGCCAGGGAAGCGAGCTTCCGTCTGCCGCGGCCCAGGGCAAGAAGAACGAGCACCGGGTACAGCAGGAGCGCGGTGAATTTGGAGAGCTGCGCGAGTCCCAGGGCCACACCGCAGGCCACCAGCAACCAGGGCGTCGGGCGATCGACGAAGCGCCAGAAGAGGTACAAGGTGAGGACCAGGAAGAAGGCCAGCCCGACATCCACCGTCGCCAGGTGCGAGTGGGCGATCAGGGACGGGAAGAAGACGGTCAGGAAGAGCGCGATCAGGCCGGCTTCGTCGCCATAGAGCTCCTGCGCCCAGCGGAAGACGAGCCATCCCAGGAGGAGCCCGAGGACCATCACCGGCAGACGTCCCAGAAGGAAGATCCGGTCGTACTCGGCCCGGTTCAGCTCCATGAACCCCGTGCCGTAGACCCAGGGATACCAGCCGGTGTTCTCGATCCGGGCTGCGGGATCGAGCCGGGGGTTCAGGGCCAGCAGGGGGAGGGCCGAGAGGACCTTGATCAGGGGCGGGTTCAGGGGGAAGAGGTCGAACCGCCCGGTCTTCAGGGTGTACCAGCCGGACGGCAGGTGGGCGAACTCGTCGACGGTCGGGGTGTCCCAACGAAGGCCGTGGACGCAGAGGATCGTGAAGACGGCGAGGAGGAGGACGGCGGCGAGGCGGGAGCCGCCGTGCCCTGCGGCCCTCACCCCCCGGCCCCCTCTCCCACCTCCCCGTCCCCCTCCCTGGGAGAGGGGGAGACGGACAAATGATCAGCTCTTGTTTTTGGATGGGTGGAGGCGCCCCTCTCCCGGGGAGGGGGTAAGGGGAGGCGGGAGAGGGGACGGGGGTGAGGGCTCATCCCAGCTCGAAGAGCGGGTCGCCCCCTTCGACGGCCTGCCCGGGCTGGACGTGGACCTTCACGAGGGTGCCGTCGTGCTCGGCCTGGATCTCGTTCTGCATCTTCATGGCCTCCAGCACCACGATTCCCTGGCCGGCGGTGACGGGCTGTCCCTCTTCGACCAGGATCGCGACCACCCGGCCGGGCATGTAGGCGGTGACCTTCTCGCGGCGGCGCGCTCCGATGCCGTTATGGGTCTGGGCAGCGAGATGGGTCAGGGGATCGGTCACGGAGACCGGACCCGCTCCGGAAGGGCTGCTGACCCAGTATTTGTCATCAGCTCCCCGGGCCGCACTGTCTTTCACCCGGCTTACCGCGACCTCATGCTGGGATCCGTCGATTCGCAGGCTCCGCAGACTGGCCCGGGCCGCGGCGGCATCGACCTGATAGGTGCGCTTCCCGACGGCGACCTCGAACCCGTCACCGTTGCGGCGCACCTGGACCTGTTCCTCGCGCTCCCCGCGGCGGACGATCAGCTTCACGATCCTCCCCTTCGGCTGTCGCGGCGGCCGGCTGCCGCCCAGAGGGAGCGGCGCCCGGACGGAGGGCCGGCGGACGTGCGCTGGGAGCGCTCGTAGTGTTCGAGGGCGGCGGCGATGAACGGCAGGTCGTCCTCGGTCTGCTCGGGCGGCTGCAGCTCCCCGGAGGCGAGCTTGCGGTCGAGCATGGCGATGTCCATGTTGCCGGAGCGGAAGTCGGGGTCGGCGAGCAGGGCCTGGAAGAGCGGCTTGGTGGTGCGGATGCCCTCGATCCGCAGCTCGGCCAAGGCACGGCCCAGGCGGTCGAGCGCCCGCGGGCGGTCCGCGGCCCAGACGATCAGCTTGGCGAGCATGGGGTCGTAATGGATCGAGACCTCGGATCCTTCGTAAACCCCGGCGTCGTTGCGGATGCCCGGACCCTCGGGCCAGCGGAGCAGCTCGATGCGGCCCGGCGACGGGGCGAAGCGCTGCCAGGGGTCTTCGGCGTAGAGGCGGACTTCGATGGCGTGGCCGCGGGGCTGGACGTCGTCGAATTCCGGCCCCAGCGGCTCCCCCTGCGCCACCCGGATCTGCCACTGGACGAGGTCGATCCCGGTCACCAGCTCGGTGACGGGGTGCTCGACCTGGATGCGGGTGTTCATCTCGAGGAACCAGAAGTCGCCGTTGCGGTCCAGGAGGAACTCGCAGGTGCCCGCGTTGGCATAGCCCACGGCCGAGGCCGCCCGGACCGCGGCCTCTCCCATCCGGCGGCGGAGATCCGGATCGACCACGGGCGAAGGGGCCTCTTCCACGACTTTCTGGTGGCGCCTCTGGAGGGAGCACTCGCGCTCGCCCAGGGAGACGATCCGGCCGTGGAGGTCGCCCAGGACCTGGATCTCCACGTGGCGCGGCTCGACGATGTACTTCTCCAGGTAGACGGAGTCGTCGCCGAAGCTGGCCCCGGCCTCGGAGCGGGCGCCTCGGTAGGCGGCTGGGAAGTCCGCGGGGGAGTCGATCCGGCGCATGCCCTTGCCGCCACCTCCCGCCGCGGCCTTGAGCATGACCGGGTAGCCGATCGTTTCGGCCGCGGCCTGGGCGGTCTCCAGGTCGGGGAGCGGGTCCCGCCCTCCGGGGACGACGGGCACGCCCGCATCCATCATCAGGCGCCGGCTCTCGACCTTGGAGCCCATGGCCTCGATGCTCTCCGGTGACGGGCCGATGAAGGTCACGCCCGCCTCGCGGCAGAGGCGCGAGAACCCGGAGCGCTCGGAGAGGAAGCCATACCCGGGATGGACGGCGTCGGCGCCGATCTCCGTCGCCAGTTGGACGATGGCTTCCGCCCGCAGGTAGCTCTCCCGCGAGGGGGCCGGGCCGATCGGGTAGGCCTCGTCGGCCAGGAGCACGGGCAGGCCCAGGCGGTCGGGCTCGGAGTAGATGACTGCGGAGCGGATGCCCATCTCGCGGCAGGCGCGGATCACCCGCACAGCGATCTCGCCGCGGTTCGCGATCAGGACCTTCCTGATGGGGGCCATAGGGTTGCGTATCTTAGCAGCGCTCCGGCTCCCTTCCGAATAGACTACGCCGCGATGCGAATCCTCCAGGTGGTGGTCCGGTTCCACCCTTACGTGGGCGGTGTGGAGAACACCGTCTACCACCTCGCCCGGCGCCTCGCGGCGCGGGGCCACGAGGTGCGGGTGGTCTGCGCGGACGAGCCCGCGGGGTCTCCGCCCGAGGTCGAGGGCATCGCGGTCGTGCGGCTCCCCTGGTGGTTCAAGGTCGGCAACGCGAACGTCTGCTTCGGCATCAGGGACGCGCTCCTCCGAGAAAAACCGGACCTGATCCACGCCCATCTCCCCACGGCCGGGTTTCCGGACGTGGCGGCATCGGTGAGCCGCAAGCTGGGGGTCCCTCTCGTCCTCACCTACAACAACGACCTGATCGGGGGCGGGTTGAAGGGGGTGCTCGCCGGGATCTACAACCGCTTCCTCCTCCCCCGGCTGTTCGCGGCCTGCGACCGGATCGTGTACACGAACCCGCTCTACCCTTCGCAGTCCCCCTACCTCGATCCGGGGGACCCGAAGCTCTTCTACATCCCCTGGGGAGTGGAGGTGGAGGCGTTCCAGCCAGCCGCGGAGCCGCCGTCTCCCCCTCCCTTGGTCGTGGGCTTCCTCAGCCTGCTCGACGTCCACCACCGCTACAAGGGGCTGGAGGTGCTGCTCCGGGCGCTCGCGGAGATGGCCGAGCTGAAGGGGGACCCTCCGGTCCGGCTGCGGGTGGGAGGGGCGGGGGCGGAGCTGGGGTGGTACCGGCAGCGGGCCGAGGAGCTGGGGGTGGCGGACCGGGTCGAATTCCTCGGCTTTGTCCAAGACCTGAACGCCTTCTACGGCTCCTGCCACGTCTTCGCCCTCCCCTCGACCGACGGACGGCAGGAGGGTTTCGGCCTGGTCCTCCTGGAAGCCATGGCCTGCGGCCGTCCGGTCGTGACCACGCCGATCGTGGGGGTGGCCGGGGACGTCGAGCCCCGGGGCGTGGGCGTCCTGGTCTCCCCGGGCGATCCGGTTGCCCTCGCCAACGCCCTGCGGACCTTCTGGCAGAAGAGGGCTGATCTACCCGCCATGGGCCGGCAAGCCCGGGAGCTGGTCGAGGAGCGCTACGGATGGGAACGGATCACGGAGGAGTATGAGCGGCTCTTTCTTTCGCTTCCAACCAGGCAAGGATAGGCAGATGTAGGGGAGGGGCTTGCCCCCTCCCGGGTGGGAGGAAGCTCCGACGACGAAGCCGTTTCGATTCTCAGACTTCCCCCCGGCCGGGAGGGGGCAAGCCCCTCCCCTACATTTTGGGATGGGGAGCTTCTGACCGGCGGCGGTTCCCCGCTCCCCACAAAGCCAGGATAGGGAGAAGAGCGAGCCCGATCACCGTGCCCCAGGAGGAGCGCACCAGGGAGGTGCGGTCGATCCGGAAGACCACCCGGTGCCGGCCGGGGGGGACCTCCAGGCCGATGCGGTAGAGGTTGGCGGGCACGACCTCCGCGGGCTGACCGTCGATCTCCGCTTCCCAGAGATGGGTCGAGCGCTGGACGACCAGGAATCCCCCTCCCGGCCCGGCCTCCACCTCCAGCTCCATGCGCTCGGGGGCCTCCTTCATCCTGAGGACCCTGCCTCCGGACCGCGGGGTGGTAGAGCCCTCCCCGGGGACAACCGCATCAGTCAGGGCATTGAACCCCGGCTCGCTGAGGGTCTGGTAGGCCGCGTTCAGATGGGGAGCGCGGATCACCCGTCGGGCGAGGAAGGCGAGGGGCGCGTGGTCCACGACTTCATAGATGTAGAGGGTCTGGCCGAAGCTCGGGACTTCCGCCACCAACCGGGCGCGGGGCTGGGGCGGGTCCAGCGGATGGTTCATGAGCAGGCGGTGTACCCCCCAGGCGGCGAGGAGGCGGAGGCGCTTGCCGTCATCCCCCTTGGAGCCCTTGACCGCGCCCTCGGCCATCCGGGCGAGGAAGGTGTCCAGCCCCTCGGCCGAGGAGCTCAGCTCGTAGCGCCGCCCCCGCATCGACCCGGTGAACGGGTAGATCTCGTAGAAGGCCCGGCGCTCCATCCAGTGCGCTCCCGGGTCGGGAAAGTCCCCCTGCTTCAGGGTCGAGGGGCCGAACAGGTAGTTGAAGTCGGCATGGACGACCGGCACCCCGCGGGGGACGTGCTCGAGCGCGGGCGGCGGGGGGCGGCGGTAGGGGAGCACCGCGTCGGTTGGGTAAAGAGGGCGCAGGAGCAGCAGTTGGACCGCGGCGTGGAACGCGAGCAGGAGCGCTCCCCCGAGCACCGGGCGGCGGCGGCCGATCCGGGCAAGGATGGTCAGGACGGCAAGAACCACGAGGGAGATCAGACAGAGCCCCGCCCAGCGCACCCGTTCGTTCGCCACGAAATTCCGGGGGACGAACCCGGACATCCAGGCTTCCGCCGGACCGGGGTTGAAGGAGAGGAAGGCCCAGAGCCCGCCCAGGGCCAGGGTCAGGACGAGGACCGCGAGGGCGAAGCGGCGCCGGGCGCGGACTCTTTCTTCCTCTTCCAGGAAAAGCTTCTGGAACCCGATCCCGCAGAGGAGGGCCGCGCCCACCGCCACCGGCAGCCAGAACTTGACCGGATAGCGGAGCGATCCCCGTCCCGGGAGGCTGAAGAGCCACTCCGCGACCGGGTTGAACCGTCCCAGGGAGAGGAAGAGACCGGCAAGGATGCTCCCCCAGGCCCACCACGCCGCTCTACCCCTGGGTCTGCCCGAGGCGGCGACCAGGGTCAGGGCGAGCAGCCCCGGGTAGAGGGAGAGGTAGTAAGGGGGAAATCCGGTGAAGAAGCGGCTTCCCCAGAACCCTCCCGGGCCGATGAGGTCGGGCCGTCCGAAGACGAACGGGATCAGCCACTCGGCTGCCTGCCGGGGGTCCCAGCTCGCGATGGTGGCGGCTTCGGCGGAGTAGCCCCGATGTCCGCGGAAGGAGAGGGGGAGGATGCGCTGGAACTCGACGAGCTGGGGGAGGGCGAGGAGGACGCCGGCGGCCAAGGCGGCGGCGAGGAGGGCGAGCCAGCCCCATCCGGACCCCTCACCCCCGGCCCCTCTCCCATCCCCTCCCTTCCACCGGGAGAGGGGCGCCACCTCCCCCAGGACGGCGGCCCCCGCCAGCACCGCTGCGAGCAGCGCCATCAGCGGGTCACCCCCCACCAGCAGCAGTCCCCAGAGCACCGCGATCACCGGCGCCATTCCCCTCCGCCCCTGGACGAAGCGCAGGCAGGCAGCTACCAGGGCCGGGGCGAGGGTCACTCCCGCGATCAGGTTGTAGAAGGAGAGGTGCGAGAGGTAGAAGCCGCTCAGGGTCCAGCAGGCGGCGGCGGCCCAGGCGGCTTCCCGGCGGAGCCCGAAGGCTTGGGCCATCCAGAAGAAGGCCAGGGGTGCGAGGAGCAGGTGGAGCCAGAAGTGGGCGTTCAGGGCCCAGAAGGTGGAGCCCTTCAGATAGAGGAGGTTGTCCGGGTAGAAGGGGACCGCGTTCGGGTTCCCGGCCAGGGGCTGGCCCCCGGCCCGGTAGGGGTCGATCAGCGGGAAGTAGCCCGACCGCAGGGCCTCGGCCTGGGTGTGCTTCATCGGGAAGTGGGTGTTGAGCACGTCCCGCAGGTAGAGCGTCTCGGTGCCGCGGACGAGCGGGGCGACCGCCAGGAGCAGGAGCCCTAGGAGGGGGAGGACGTAGAGGAGAAGGAAACGGCTGCGCGGCTCCGGCCGGGGCGCGGGCAGCTCTTCCGCCTCTGGCGGTGATACCGCCGAGGCCTGATTCTCCTCCAGGTTTTCCATCGATCCGGTCTCTTCCCCTGGTACCTCGAAGGTAGCCTTTTGATGTAGGGGAGGGGCTTGTCCCCTCCCGGGTGGGCGGAAGCTCCAAATGAGATCCATCTCTCGGCGAGGGCTTCCCCCGCCCGGGAGGGGACAAGCCCCTCCCCTACATTATCCGCATCTGGCAATCGTGCTGTGAGAGAGTACTAGAATACCGCGCTGTGATCCGTCCGCTGGTCCGTTCGCTCCGGCCCACCCAGTGGGCCAAGAACCTTTTCGTCCTCGCTCCGGCCGTGTTCGGCGGCCTGTTGCTGGACGAGAGGATCGTCGTCCGCGTGGCCCTGGCCCTGGCCGCGTTCTGCTTCGCCTCCAGCTCGGTCTACCTGGTCAACGATCTCCGGGACCGGGAGGAGGACCGCCGGCATCCCCTCAAGCGCCACCGTCCTCTGGCGGCCGGGACTCTCTCGGTGCCGGCCGCGGTGGTCGCCGTCGTGCTCCTGACCGGGGCGGCGGCCATGATCTGCCTGGAGCTCGGCACCCGCTTCGGGCTGATCCTCGGCGGCTATCTTCTCCTGAACCTGCTCTACACCCTCTGGCTCAAGCACATGGTGATCCTGGACGTCATGTGCATCAGCCTGGGCTTCGTGCTGCGGGTGGAGGCCGGGGCCGTGGCGGCCGAGGTGGAGGTGTCGAGCTGGCTGTTCCTCTGCACCATCTTCCTCGCCCTCTTCCTGGCCTTTTCCAAGCGCCGGCACGAGATCACGCTGCTCTCCGGGGCAGCGGCGGGCCAGCGGCGGGTGCTCGACCAGTACAGCCCCGCCTTCCTGGACCAGATGATCAACGTGGTGACGGCCTCGTCGGTCGTCTCCTACGCGCTCTACGCGGTCGCTCCCGAGACGGTGCAGAAGTACGGCACGCACGACCTGATCTACACCATCCCCATGGTGCTCTACGGGATCTTCCGCTATCTCTACCTGATGTACCAGCAGCCGGGTGAGCGCAATCCGACCGAGGCGATTCTCAGAGATCCGCCCTTCCTGATCAACATGGCCCTCTGGGGAGCGGCCGTGGTCTGGATCGTGTACTTCCGGTAGTACCCCGCTGATCATGCGAATCCTCGAGGTCGTGGTCCGCTATCCCCCCTACGTGGGCGGGGTGGAGAACAGCGTCTACCACGTGGCCACCCAGTTGGCGGCGCGGGGTCACGAGGTGCGGGTGGTGTGCGCGGATGAGCCGGAGGGCTCCCCGGCCGAGGTTGAGGGAGTGTCCGTCGTCCGTCTCCCCTGGCGGTTCAAGCTTGCCAATACGAATCTCTGTTTCGGGCTGTGGGAGGCGTTGCGGCGGGAGAAGGCGGACGTGATCCACACCCATGTCCCCACAGTTTTCTTCGCGGAGATGGCCGCAGCAGCAGCCGAGGCGATGGGCATTCCCCTGGTCCTCACCTACCACAACGACCCGGCAGGCGAGGGGATCAAGGGGCTGCTCACCGGCCTCTACAACCGCCTCCGGCTCCCCCGGGTTCTGGAGGCGAGCACCCGGATCGTGACGACGAATCCTCTCCATTCGCCGGTCCTCGATCCGTACGAATCCAAGCTGGTGTGCATTCCCTGGGGGGTGGAGGTGGAGCGCTTCATCCCTGCCGAGGAACCGGAGGGACCGCTGACCGTGGGCTTCCTCAGTCTTCTGGACGCTCACCATCGCTATAAGGGTCTGGATGTGCTGCTGGAGGCGATCGCGGAGATCCCCGAGGTCCGTCTGAAGATAGGAGGACGGGGGGAGGACCGGGAATGGTACCGTCACCAGGCGGAAGAGCTGGGGATCGAGGACCGGGTCGAATTCCTCGGCTTCGTCCCCGACCTGAACTCCTTCTACGCCTCCTGCCACGTATTCGCCCTCCCCTCGACCGACCCTCGAAGAGAGGGCTTCGGCCTGGTCCTCCTGGAAGCCATGGCTTGTGGGCGCCCGGTGATCACGACCCCGATCGTGGGGATCGCCGGGGACGTAGAGCCCCGGGGAGTGGGCGTCCTGGTCCCGCCGAACGATCCTCACGCGCTGGCTTCCGCCCTGATGAGCCTCCGGGAGAATAGGTCCGAGCTGCCCGGGACGGGACGGAGGGCCCGCTTACTCGTGGAGGAGCGCTACACCTGGGAGCGGGTGACGGACGACTACGAGCGGCTGTTCACCGAGCTCGGGCGGACGGTTCGCCCCGATGGGCGGACGATCCGTCCCGGCTCGTGAGACGCTCGCCCAAGCGGGCGGACGGTCCGCCCCGATCCTGGAGCTGTCCGCCCTTCCGGGCGGGCCTTCCGCCCCAGTGGACGAACCATCCGCCCTTTGGGGCGGGCTCTCCGCCCTTCGGGGCGGACCATCCGCCCGACCGGGCAGACTCTTCGCCCCTTGGGGCGGAGCCTCCGCCCGCTGGGACGGACCGTCCGCCCGTTTGGGCGGATCGCCCGCCCTTTTGGGCGAACCGTCCGCCCTTCGGGTCGGACCGTCCGCTCACTCCTTGACGGGCTCCAGCTCGAAGTAGACCTCGTTCGCAGGGAGCATCCAGCAGAAGAAGCGCTCGTAGGCGAGCGGGAAGGCGTTGATCAGGGCGGTCAGTACCCGGCTCGGGATCTCCCTCTTCTCGTTCTTGATCCAGAAGAAGCGGATCTGGCGCTTGCGCAGCCGGAAGCGCAGGTGGGAGTAGAAGTTGTAGACGCCGCCCTCGGTGAAGTAGTCGAAGCTGTGGTACCCGAAGAAGCGCTTGTGGGTGGGGTCGGTATAGGCGCCGAAGAACGAGAGATGGGGGACGTAGATGCGGATGACCGCGCCGGGCTTGCAGATCCGCCGCAGCTCCGCGAGCAGGGGGAAGAGGTCCGCGACGTGCTCCAGGACGTGGGAGGTGAAGACCTCGTCGAAGCTGTCGTCGGCGAAGGGGAGGGGCGTCTCCAGGTTGGCGACGACGTCGATCCCGGGGATCTTGACCAGGTCCAGGTTGACGTAGCCGGGCCGGATGTCCCGTCCGCAGCCGAGGTTGAGCTTTCTCACGGCGGGAGGATAGCAGGAGCGCGTTGGCCATGCCGGGCCTGCTCAAGGATGTGGGGTAGAATCATGGAGACAGTTTGTCTCCCTGGAGATTCTTCATGGCTACCAAAGTGAACCTGGTGCTCGATGACGAGGTCAAAGAAGCGCTGGACAACCTCATCCCGGCAGGAGAGCGCAGCCGGTTCGCCAACGAAACGTTACGAGCTCAGTTGGCCCTGGTGCGGCGACGGCAGGCGATCGAGAAGCTCGAAGCGCTTCGCCGTGTCGGGCCCCATGTCCCGACCGCCGAGATTCTTCTCGCGCTGCGCGATTCTCGAGAGACCGAATGAGCGGTCGCTCTGTGGCAGTCGTGCTCGATGCCTCGGTCATCCTGAAGTGGGTCCTGGACGCTGAGACGGAGCCGGGTCATGCCGCAGCCCAGCGCCTCCTGCAGCGCTGGCAACAGGGGGAACTGGACCTCTTGGTTCCCCCGCTCTGGCTCTACGAGGTCGGCAACATTCTCTGCCTCAAGCGGCGGGAAGACGCCTATGCAGCTCTTGCTGCTCTGTGGGATCTCGGTCTCAGCGAAGTTCCTTTCAGCCGTGGATTGATCCAACGGACCATCCTTCTGGCTCAGAGCCATGGCCTCACCTTCTACGATGCTTCGTATCTCGCAGTCGCCGAAGAAAAGAAAGCGATTCTGGTAACGGCCGACGGCAAGTTCTATCGCCGGTTACCTGCCGGCCTGCCTGTAGAGCTGCTGGAGTGAGGATCCCCGCGTACAGGCCATGGTAAAGTACCCGCACCTGTGAATCCCGGAGCTGCGTCCATGCCTGAGGAGATCGAGGTCTCCGTCGTCATGCCCTGCCTGAACGAGGCGGAGTCGGTGGGGGTGTGCGTGGAGAAGGCCTGGAAGGCGATCGAGGCGATGGGCGTCCCCGGAGAAGTCGTCGTGGTCGACAACGGCTCTACGGACGGCTCTCCCGAGATCGCGGCCCGGGCCGGGGCTCGGGTCATCCACGAGCGGCGGCGGGGGTACGGGTCGGCCTACCTGCGCGGCTTTGCCGAGGCCCGGGGCCGCTTCCTCGTGATGGGTGACTCGGACGACAGCTACGACTTCCTCGACATCCCCAGCTTCATCAAGCCGCTGAAGGAGGGGGGGTACGACATGGTCATCGGCTCGCGCCTCAAGGGGAAGATCCTCCCCGGCGCGATGCCCTGGTCGCACCGCTGGATCGGCAACCCGATCCTCTCCGGCATGCTGCGGCTGCTCTTCCGCACCAGCGTCTCGGACTCGCACTGCGGCATGCGCGCCTTCACCCGCGAGGCGTACGAGCGGATGCGCCTGCAGACCACCGGCATGGAGCTCGCCTCCGAGATGGTGGTCAACTCCCTGCGGGCCAAGCTGAAGATCCACGAGATCCCGATCACCTACCACCCGCGGGTCGGCGAGTCGAAGCTCTCCGGCCTGCGCGACGCGTGGCGGCACGTCCGCTTCATGCTCTTGTTCTCGCCGTCCTACCTCTTCCAGCTCCCGGGGTTCCTCCTGATGATCGTGGGCGGGCTCCTGATGGGGTTGCTCGCGGGCGGACCCCGCGAGATCCTCGGCCGGACGTGGGACTACCACGTGCTGATCTTTGGCGCGGCGGCCCTGATCCTGGGCTACAACCTGATCCTGTTCGACGTCTTCGCCAAGACCTTCTCCATGGGCGCGGGGTTCGCGCGGCCGATGCAGTGGCTGGGCCGCCTGCACCGCTGGTTCTCTCTGGAGCGCGGGCTGATCCTGGGCGGTGCTCTCTTCCTGGCCGGGCTCGGGTTGGAGATCAAGATCCTGCTCGACTGGCTTGCCGCCGGCTCCGGTGCCCTGATGGCCGTGCGCGGGGTGGTGATCGGGATGACCGCCATGGTCATGGGAGCGCAGACCGTGTTTGCCTCGTTCCTGGTCAGCCTGATGCTGATCGAGAGACGGTAGTCCCCCCTTCATGAACGCCCAGGGTGCCCAGGGCGCGCGCCGCTGGCTCCCCTGGCTGGTCGCCGTCGCCATCCTGGCCTTCCTCGTCCGCGAGGTCCGGCTGGACACTCTGCGCGAGGCCCTTCGCCACGGACCCTGGCTGGCTCTGGCGGCGTACATCGTTCTTGAAGTCGTCCTCGCCCTGCCGGCCGATACCTTCGGCACCCGGGAGGCGCTGGCCGCGGCGGGGGTCCGCCGGCCCTGGCGCGAGGTGCTCCTAGCCCGTGGCGCGAGCTATCTCCTGGGGCTGCTCTCCTACGTGGCCGGACAGGGAGGGATGGGCTTCCACCTGGCCCGGACCGGGGTCCCCGTGGGACGGTCGGCCGGTGCCGTGCTCCTTCTGATGATCGCCAACGGGATCGTCCTGGTCCTGCTCGGGGCGGCCGGATTGGGGATCGAATTGGCCCGCGGCGGACTGGAAGGGGCTCCGACGGAGCTTCTCGCCCTGACGGTCGCCGCCGCTTTCTCCGGGACCCTCGCCTATCTTCTGGTCATCGCGATCCGTCCCCGCTGGCTGGAGCGCTACAGTCTCCTCGCGCCGTTGCTCGAGGCGGGAGTCGCGGGGCACCTCCGCGCTATCGCAGCCCGTTTTCCCCACATGCTGCTGCTGGTCGTGCTCCACTGGGGGGCGTTCCGGGTCTGGGGGATCGAGGTTCCCTTTTTCCTTGGACTGGCGCTCAATCCGATCGTCCTGCTGATTGCGGCGCTGCCGGTCACTCCCGGAGGGCTGGGGACGACCCAGGCGCTCCAGGTGCTTTTCTTCGGCCCGTATGCCTCCGCTCCCATCGTGCTGGCCTTCAGCCTGGTGCATCACGTGATCGGGCAGATGGTCCAGGCGGCGGTCGGCTTCGTCTGCCTGGCGATCCTGCGGAGAGAGCCGTGAGCCTCCGCATCCTCCTGCTCTACGACTGCCTCTATCCACGGTCGGTGGGCGGAGTGGAGCACCGGAATTACGAGCTGGCCCGGGCGCTCGCGGCCCGGGGCCACCGGGTGACGCTCGCCGGCTTCGCGGAAGCTCCGTCCGAACCTTTCCCCGGAGTGGAGATCCTGCCGGTCGGTCCTCCCGGCCGCCTGTACACCTCTTCGGGGAAGCGGAGCACCGGGGAGGCCGCGCGGCTCGCCCGGGCCGTCCTCCGCCTGGATCTGGGCCGGTATGATGTGATCGAGACCGCGAACATCCCCTACGCCCATCTGCCACCCCTGGCTTTCCGCTGCCGGCGGGCGGGAAAGCCGCTCGTGGTGACCTGGTACGAGTACTGGGGGAGGTACTGGCGCCAGTACCTGGGTGCCAAGTGGCCGGTCTACGCGGCGATCGAGCGGATGACCGCGCAATTGGGGACCGCCGCCATCTCCTCCAGCCGCCTGACCGCCGAGCGGGTCGGACGCGTGCGGGGGGAGACGGTGCCGGTCGTGCGCATCGGCATCCCCCTGGAGACCATCCGTCAGGCGGTATCCGAAGGGAGCGAAGGAGGAGACGGTCCTCCCCTGGTCTACGCCGGCCGTCTCCTGAAGGAGAAGCGGATCGACCTGCTGTTGGAGGCGGTTGCCCGCCTGAAGAGCAGACCGATTCTCTCCATCTGCGGGGACGGTCCGGACCGCGGACGTCTGGAGGAGATCGCCGCCAGGCTGGGCCTGAACGTCCTCTTCCACGGCCATCTCCCGACGAACGTGGACGTCTGGCGGAAGATCGGCGAGTCGAAGATCGCGGTCCAGCCCTCCTCGCGGGAGGGTTACGGCATGTTCCCGCTGGAGGCCATGGCCGCGGGGCTGCCCGTGGTCTACTGCGAGTCCTCCGAGAGCGCGCTGTCCGAGCTGGTGGAGGACGGGGTGCACGGCCTGAGGACCGCTCCGGACCCGGATGCCCTCGCCGCGGGCCTCGACCGGCTTCTGAAGAACGAGGGGGAGCGCCGCTGGCTCGCGGACAACGCGCGGAGGCACGCGGAGGGGTTCGACTGGGGAGCGGTGGCGGTCGCCACGGAAGCAGTCTTCCTTCAGGCCGTTGCTCTCATACCAGCGCGATGATAGAGAATGCGCCCCATGTTCCTGGTTGACCTCCTCGGCGCGGGACTCACGCTCCTCACCCTGCTCTTCCTCTTCCTGAGCGGCTACCTGCTCGCCCGGATGCTTTTGGGAAGGCGGGCGGAGGAAGACCCCCTCCTCTTCGCCATCACGGCCCTGCTCCTGACCACGGCCGAGGCGGTCCTCCTGGGGCTGCTCCTTGGCGCCCTGGGCCTGCTGCGGACCGACCTCGCCCTGCCGCTCCTGATCGGGATCACCCTCATCCCGCTCCTGAAGGCGCGGCGATCAAACCAGGATCTTTGGAGCCCGGCGCTCATCCTGGGCCGGCGGGCCTGGGACCGCGTCCGGGAGCACCCGGTCCTCTATTTGATCGCCGCCCACGCCGTCTTCGCCGAGGGGCTGCGCGCCCTGCTCCGGCCGCCGCTGTCGTGGGACAGCCTCATGTACCACTTGCTCATCACCGCGACCTGGGTCCAGGAGCAGGCGATCGCGCCCATCTTCGGGATGCACCCGACCTACTTCTACGGGTACCAGCCCGCCAACGGGTCGGTCTGGCTCTGGTGGTGGATGGCGCCGTCGCACAGCGAGCTGTACGCGAACCTCGCCTTCTTCCCCCAGACGTTTCTGCTCGCCCTGGCCGCTGGCGGGGTCGCGCGGGAGCTCGGGGCGCGCCGCCACTGGCCGCTGGCCTCGCTGTTCACCCTGCTCCTGCCGGTGGTGATCCGCTTCACCGCGACCCAGTACGTGGACATCTTCATGGGCGCCGCCTTTGCCGCCGCGGCCTTCTTCGCGCTGCGCTGGATGCGCGAGCCGCGCTGGAGCGACGCGGTTCTCGCAGGCATGGGCATGGGCCTGGCGGCGGGGACCAAGGTCCTGGGCATCCCCTTCGCGCTGGCGCTCGGCCTGGTGGTCCTGCTCGCCCGCGGGAGCTGGGGCCGGCGGGTTCCGCAGCTCGGCGCGGCCCTGCTCGCCCTGGTCCTGCTCGGTGGCTTCTTCTACGCCCGCAACACCCTGGAAGGCGCGGGGCCGCTCGCCGCCCGCTGCGAGGGGACGCCCGGGGCCGCCACGGCTTCGGCGATCCCGACCATCCCGCGCATCAACACGGTCGCCTACATGATCCCCCGGGACCAGCTCACCTGGGACGTCGTCCTGGACGTCTTCCTGGGTGTCCCCCGGCCGGGCTCCGAGGAGATCGGGATCGGTCCGCAGCTCCTGCTGCTCCTGCCGGTGTTCCTGCTGCCGTGGCTCCTCCCAAAGGAGGTCCGGCGCGGGGCGATCCTGGTCTGGAGCCAGGTGGTCATCCATCTGGTGGTCTGGACGGTGGTCCCCTACGCCAGCCACTGGCACGTGTTCGCGAACGTCCGCTACCTCGACGGCATCCTGGCCCTGATGTTCGCCGGGGCCGTGGCCCTGGGCGAGCGCCATCTGCCCGATCCCACGATCCGGGTGCTGGCCCTGCTCTTCTGCATCCAGGACCTTCTCATGCTCCACACGGACATGACGCGGACGGTCCGGCTCGCGCTCGGTCTGGCAGATCTGGGCCTCGTGGTCTGGGCGCTCTCCCCCGGCTTCCGGTCGTTCACCCGGCGGCGCATCCGGGAGATCGCGGTGGCGGGCCTCGCGCTCGTCCTCCTCGCCGCGCCCGCCCTCGCCCGCTACCGGGTGCAGGACCGGTCGCGAGCCTTCCGGATGGAGTACACCACCCACAAGATCTCGGCCTTCCTCTGGGCTCCGGCCTACGGCTGGCTGGACAAGAAAGGGGAGGACGGCACGGTCGCGGTGATCGGCGCGCCGAGCAACTTCTTCATCTATCCGGTCATGGGAACGCGCCTGGAGCGCCGGGCGGTCTACGTCAACGTCAACCGCAAGGACTCGCGCAAGGCTACCGACTACCCCGGCTGCGATCCGCGGGTCGATCCCGATCCCCAGGCCTGGATGGAGAACCTCTACAAGCAGAACGCCCGCTGGGTCTACCTCCACCGCTACCCGCAGCTCGACTTCCCCATGGAACAGGAGTGGATCGACAGCCGGCCGGACCTCTTCAAGCCGCGCTTCCAGAACAACACGAGCCGGGTCTACGAGTTCCTGCCCGTGTCGTCCAGGCGCTGACGCAGCCGCAGACCCGCCGGGTTCTCTGGATCGATCTCCAGCAGCCGCCGGTTCAGCTCGCGAGCTCCTTCGGCATCTCCCTGGCGCAGACGGAGGAGCGCCTTGTTGTGGAGGGCGGAGACGTTCTGCGGGTTCAGGGCGAGAGCCCGGTCGAAGCGGGCTTCCGCCTCCGGGAGCTGCCCCATCGCCAGGTGGACCCCTCCGAGGTTGCTCTGCACGTCGTCGGACCCCGGTTCCAGCTTCTCCGCCCGGGAGTAGAAGCGGAAGGCGGTGAGCCAGTCCCCGCGCCGGGCCGCGTGGTTGCCCAGGTTCAGGCAGGCGAGGAAGTCCCGCGGGTTGAGGATGAACGCCGCCTTGTAATGCTCCCGGGCGGCTTCTGGATTGCCGCGCTCGTCCTCGATCCGTCCCAGGTTGTAGTGCACCAGGTCGAGCCGAGGCTCGAACCCGGCAAGGTGGGGGAGGAGGATGATTACCGGGACGGCGATCAGCTTTCTCCCGGAAAGCCGGGCCAGGGGGACGGCGGCAAGAAGCATCAGCGCCGGTACCGCGGGCAGCCGGTAGCGGGAGAAGAGGAAGAAGACGATCGTCGAGAGCATCCAGCCCAAAGCGAAGAGCAGGGCGGGAGCGAAAGGCCCGGGATTCCGCCGGGGATTCCGCCAAGCCATCCAGAGCCCGATCAAAGCAAGCAGCGTCACGGCGCCGAATTCGACCGGAGCGGCCCAGCGCAGGGCAGGGGAGCGCCAGCGGACCCAGTAGTAGTCGACCGCGTCCGGCCATTCGTACCAGTTCCAGAACATCCCGAGCTTGCGCACCTGCAGGCGCAGGAAGCCGCCGGGGTGGTCCCCGGCCCAGGCCAGTGCCTTGCCCATCCAGAAGGACGACACTTCCGACGGGGTCAGCTCCCGCCCGAGCTCGCGCTCCGCGACCCGCACCGGCTCCCTCCGCTCCAGGGCCGGGATCTGCTTGCCCGGCACGATCGGCCGGTAGGTGCCGTCCGCGTCCGGGTTGTTGCCGATGTAGAAGTTGACGCCCCCCTGGAACGTTGTGGGAAGGAAATCGCCCCCCACAATCCCGTTCCGAATCGCGACGGGTAGCAAGGCGAGAACCAGGCCTCCGGCCAGGGCGGCGCTCCGCCGAAGGAAACCCTTCCCGGCCGCCAGAGGGAGCAGAAACGGAACGAGGAGCAGCGCGTTCTCTCGCAACAGGGCGAGCACCCCCAGGAGCAGCCCCGCTGCGAGCCAGTGCCGGCGCGTGGCCAATGCCCAGAGCAGGAAGCAGGTCACGGAGACGGCCAGGGACTCCTTCAGGAGGTGGACGTCATGAAAGACGAAAGGACCGTAGAACGCTGCCAGTCCTGCGGCAGCGAGCCCCGCCCGCTCGCCTCCCATCTCCCGTCCCGCGCGGTACAAGGCCCAGCACCCCGCCACGGCCAGACCGATCTGCGCCAGGTAGACCGCATCAAGGCTCCGCCCGAAGATCTTGTAGAGGATCGCGAGGAGGTAGGGATAGAGAGGGGCCTGGAAGAAGACCTGCGATCCCAGCCAATCCCCGGCGGCGATCCCCTGAGCCCAGCGGTCGTACTCCTGGCTATCCATGGCGAGCCAGGCGAAGAAAGGCTCGCCGCGCACCGCCCACCAGTGGGCGAGGCGGACGGCGAGTCCGGCCGTCAGAAGGAGCAGCAGGAACCGGCGCTTTCCCTGCGTCTGGGCCGGGGTCTGGGCGTCCATGGGCGGCGGCTACTCTGGCATAGATTCGGTGCTACCATACGCCTCGATCCATATCCACGTTCTCAAGAGGAGCATCATGGCCACCGTCGAGTTCACGGGGAACTACGAAGATCTTTCGACCGACAGGGGTTATCAGTTCAAGTTCTACTGCGAAAAGTGCGGGAATGGCTACATGTCCACCTTCCAGTCCTCCAAGATGGGCATGGCCGCGTCGGCCGCCCAGGTCGCCGGCAACCTGTTCGGGGGACTGTTCGGGAAGGCCGCCGACACCGCGTACGAGATCCAGCGGGCGGTGGGAGGCCCGGCGCACGACGCCGCCCTGCGCGAGGCCGTGACCGAGATCCGGCCGATGTTCAAGCAGTGCACCCGCTGCGGCCAGTACGTCTGCGAGCCGATCTGCTTCAACCGGAAGGCGCAGCTCTGCGAGAGGTGCGCCCCGGACATGGACGAGGAGATCGCCGCCGCTCAAGCCGAAGCTGCCCGGGAGCAGGCCTTCGAAAAGGCCCGCGAGGTCAACTGGATGAAGGACCGCGACCTGGGGACGGTCACCGGGGTATCCTGCCGCTCCTGCGGCGCGAAGGTGGGCAGCGCCAAGTTCTGCCCCGAGTGCGGCACCCCGACCTCGGCCAAGCGGAGCTGCGGAGACTGCGGCGTCGAAGTCGAGGGGAGCCCCAAGTTCTGTCCCGAGTGCGGGTCGAAGTTCTAGGTTCTAGGCCCGCCCGTCGCCGAACTCCTCGAAACCTCCTGCGTAGTAAAGACGGAGGGTACAGTCAGATGACTTCCAGCCTCGAAGTGAGAGACGTCCGGAAGAGCTACGGCAAGTTCGTGGCCGTGGACGGCGTCTCGTTCGCGGTACCCGAGACGGGCACCATCTTCGGTCTGCTCGGGCCGAACGGCGCCGGCAAGACGACCACCATCCGCATGATCATGGACATCATCGCCCCCGACTCGGGCGAGGTGTTCCTGTTCGGCCGGCCCCGCGGCCCCGCGGAGCTGCACCGCGTCGGCTATCTCCCCGAGGAGCGCGGCCTCTACCCCAAGATGAACGTCGTCGACCAGCTCCTCTTCCTCGGCGAGATCCACGGCCGCAAGCGGCGGGACCTCCTCCCTGCCATCCATCGCTGGCTGGAGCGGGTCGACCTCGCCCAGTGGAAGAAGTCGAAGGTCGAGGAGCTGTCCAAGGGCATGCAGCAGAAGGTGCAGCTCATCGGCACGCTCCTCCACGAGCCGGAGCTGTTGATCCTCGACGAGCCCTTCTCCGGGCTCGATCCGATCAACCAGGAGCTGTTCCGCGAGCTGTTCCAGGAGCACCGGAGACAGGGCCGGACAGTGATCCTCTCCACCCACGGCATGGAGCTGGCCGAGCGGATGTGCGACCACATCGGCCTGATCTCTCGCGGCAAGGTGATCCTCACCGGCGGCCTGCGCGAGATCAAGCGGCAGGTGGGCGGCAACGCCTACCGCCTGGTCGCCGAGGGGGACCTCGACCGCGTCCAGGAGCTCCCCGGGGTGGAGCAGGCCGTGGTCCAGGACGGCGTGGTCAAGCTCCTCCTGCGGCCCGATGCCGAGGGTCCCGAGACCCTGCGGCGCATGGTCGAGTTCCTGAGAGTCCACGAGTTCCGCTCCGAAGAGCCGGAGCTGGAGCAGATCTTCCTGAAGGCGGTGCGGGATGCGGCTTGACAACATTCAGATCATCGCCCGGCGCGAGTACCTGCAGCGCATCCGGAGCAAGGGATTCTGGATCGGCACGGTGATCTTTCCCCTGTTCGCCGTGGCCATGACCATCCTCCCCTCCGTCCTCCTGATGCGCTCCGGGACCACCCACAAGGTCGTGGTCGTCGACGACACCGGCCGCGTCGCCGCCAATCTCAGCGCGAAGCGGCCGAAGACCGCCCCCCCGGAGCCCAGGGAGACGGTGCGGCTCTCCAAGGTCGACTTCATCCGGGAGGTGCCGCAGCCGGACCCCAAGGCCCAGGAGGCCGCGCTGGACAGGAGGGTCGTGGACAAGGAGATCGACGCCTGGATCCGGATCACCCCCGAGGTGCTCACCGGCAAGCCGGTCGAGTACCACGGCCGGAGCACCTCCAACTTCATGACCCAGGACATCCTCGAGGACCGCCTCACCGAGGCCGTGCGGCGGGTGCGCCTGACCGACGCCGGCTTCGATCCGGACAAGGTCGGCGAGCTCTCGGCCCAGGTCCCCCTGCGCACGATCCGGGTGTCCAAGGAGGGGAGCCGCGCCGAGGGCGGGGCCGGCGGCTTCCTCTTCGCCTACATCCTCTTCTTCATGCTCTTCCTCTCGCTGCTCATCTGGGGCCAGCAGGTGATGAACGGCATCCTGGAGGAGAAGGGGAGCCGCGCCGTCGAGGTGATCATCTCGACGGTCAAGCCTTTCGAGCTGATGATGGGCAAGCTCTCCGGCATCTGCCTGGTGGGCCTGACCCAGTTCGGGATCTGGATCCTCACCATGGTCGTCCTGAGCGCTCCGGGGGTCGTCGGCGCCTTCGGCTCCATGCCGGACGATCTCCAGATCCCGGTGCTCAACCCGCTCGCGGCGATCCAGTTCGTCCTCTTCTTCATCCTGGGCTTCTTCGTCTACGCGAGCTTCTACGCGGCCCTCGGCGCGGCTTTCAACAGTCTCCAGGAGGCGCAGCAGGTGGCCGGCACGATGGGCATCATCTTCGCCGTCCCGGCGATGCTGATGCCGATGATCATCAACGCCCCGAGCTCGACACTCGCGGTGGTATCGTCCCTGATCCCCCTCTTCACGCCGGTGCTGATGCCGCTGCGGATCGTCACCGAGATGCCGCCGGCCTGGCAGATCCTGGCCTCCTACGCCCTGACGGGGGGCTTCCTGGTGATGATGGTCTGGTTCTGCGGCCGCATCTATCGCGTCGGCATCCTCATGTACGGCAAGAAGCCGACCATCCCCGAGCTCGTGCGCTGGGTGCGGTACTCGTGACACACTAACCCGGTGTACACGCGTCCGACCACCCGGTCCACCCTGGGAGGAGGAGGAGGGGGGCTCAGCGGGCCGTTCCCGCCCGACCTCCTCATCCTCGCCGGCGTGCTCCTGCTGTCGGTCACGCTGAGCGCCTTCGAATCCACCCGGTTCATCCCCCAGCTCCTGACGATCACGCCCCTTGTCTGGCAGAGCCTGTTCCTCTGGCAGGTCGTCACCTATCCGTTCATCGAGACCGGCGGGCCGAGCCTCTGGTTCATCCTCACCCTTGTCATGCTCTTCCTCTGGGGGCGGGACGTCTACTGGGGGCTGGGGCGGCGCCACTTCTGGCGCCTCCTGCTCTTCGCCGGCATCGGCGCCGGAATCATCGCCGCCCTGGTCGACCTGGCGCTGACCCTGTCCGGCTGGATCGCGCCGAACCGGCTCGTGATGATGCAGGGCTGGACCCTGCTCGCGATCCTGCTCGCGGCCTGGGCGCGGGCCCACCGCGGAGCCACGATCCTGTTCATGTTCATCCTGCCCATCCAGGCGGAGTACTACGTGATCCTGGAGCTGCTGCTGGCGTTCCTGGGATTCCTGGGCACGCGCGACGTGGCCGGCTTTGTGGGGATCTGCACCGCGATCGGGTTGGGGTGGTACTACGTGGACCGGAGCGGACGGATCGGCCTGCGGAAGAAGGATCTGCGGGAGTACCGGCTGCGGATGGAGCGCTGGTGGATCCAGCAGAAGCTGAACCGCGCCAAGAAGAAGCGCGGCTTCCGCGTCATCCCGGGCGACAAGCCCGGAGCACCGGACCGGGGACCCCGCAAAGGCCCCTGGGTCAACTAGGCGATCCCCTTACCTCCCCGCGGGCCTGGGCCGTGATCTCGTACGAGCGAAGGCGGGCGGCATGGTCGAAGATCTGGGACGTGACGATGAGCTCGTCGGTCCCGGTGCGCGAGATGAAGGCCTCCAGCCCGCTCCGGACCGCCTCCCGAGGCCCGACGACCGAGCACTCCAGAGCCTGCTCGAGCATCGACCGTTCCACCGGTGCCAGGTCGAGGTCGTCCACCGGCGGCGGCAAGGGAACCGGCCGGCCGCGGCGCAACTGCACGAACGCCTGCTGCAGCGAGGTCATCAGCCACCGGGCCTCCTGCTCGGTATCGGCCGCGAAGACATTGATGCCCAACATGAGGTACGGCCGGGCGAGCTGCTGCGAAGGGCGGAACTTGCTGCGGTAGACCTCGATCGCCTCCATCATCTGTGCCGGCGCGAAGTGCGAGGCGAAGGCGTAGGGGAGACCGAGCAGGGCGGCGAGCTGCGCGCCGAAGAGACTGGAGCCCAGGATCCAGACCGGCACGTTCAACCCGGAACCGGGCACGGCCTGGACCGGCTGTCCGGGCTCGGGACGGCGGAAGTATGCCATGAGCTCGAGGACGTCCTGAGGGAAGGCCTCGGCGGCGTCGCCCGCCAGGTTGCGCCGGAGGGCGCGCGCGGTGAGCGGGTCCGTTCCCGGAGCACGTCCCACGGCAAGATCGATGCGGCCTGGAAAGAGCGCCTCCAGCGTGCCGAACTGCTCGGCGATCACCAGCGGCGAATGATTCGGCAACATGATCCCGCCCGCGCCCACCCGGATCGTCGAGGTGCCGCCGGCCACGTGCCCAATTACAACTGACGTCGCAGCGCTGGCGATGCCCGGCATGTTGTGGTGCTCGGCCAGCCAGTAGCGGTGAAACCCCCACCGCTCCGCGTGCCGGGCAAGGTCGAGCGTGTTGCGGAGGGCCTGCGAGGCATCGCTGCCCTGGACGATCGGACTGAGATCGAGAACCGAAAGAGGAATCACGTCAGGAACTGGAGAGGAGCTGAGGGGAAGGTTGGTAGACCAATTGCGTCTCGGTTGGAAATCCATCATCGCTTGGCTGCGGGCCGTCAGGGCTTGGAGCCAGCCAGCCGGGGCGGAGAGTCATCAGCGCCCATGACGCCCTGGTCAGGCGGCAAGCCAGTTTTCAATCGATAGCTCTGGCACGCGGGCGAATTCATCGACGTTGTCGGTCACCAGGATCAGATCGAGCGCCAACGTATGGGCCGCGATCAGCAAGTCGTTCGAGTCGATAGGTTGGCCTTTCCGACTGAGGTGTGCCCGGATCTCGGCATAGTGCCGATCCGCCTCACGGTCCAGCGGCAACACATTGAAGCTTGCGAGCAACTGGTCGATACGGATCGAGAGCTCGGAGGAACCTTTCTTCGCCGCGCCAAAACGGAGCTCGCAGGCAACTATGATGCTCGTACATACAACGGGCTCACCTACGACGGCGAACCTTCGGGCCACTTTCCCACCGGGGTGCCGGATCAGGTCCGACAGGCTATTGGAATCGAGCAGGTAACGAAAGTCGCCCATCTCACAGATCCACGTCATCCGCCGGCGGAGGGTCTTCGATCTCGGGGAAGTCCTCGTCGAGAGGCTCCCAAGAGGCCAGAAGCTCCAGCACGGACGGTCTCCGAACCGGCTCTACAACCAGACGATTCCCTTCTTTGCGAAGCAGAGCCTCATTGCCGGGCAGCTCCAGGTCGCGCGGAATTCGCAACGCCTGGTTCCGCCCGTTCCGAAACAACCGCACGATTCGTTCGGTCTGCACGACGTCCTCCCGGCCGCCAGAGCGGCCTATGTCGCGGCCTATGCTAACACGGGTTCTGAGGACTTAGCGTGGGGCTCCCGCCAAGCTCACCGCAATCCCTCTCTGCGCTTCGCCTTTGCCCAGTCGTCGTCACGAGCGTTCATCGGTGCGCACCCGACGCGGGCGCCGTCCAGCCGGCACCCGAGAGCCAATTGAGATCGACTTGCCAGGCGTGCCGGGCCGCTACTTCGCGAGCAAACAGGGTCTTCGTCTTCTCCAGTACCAACGTATACGGCGAGCCCGAGCGGCGAGTCTGGTGGCGAACGGGAAGCTCGTGCTGGTCGATCCTCTGGTGCACGTGCTGGCGGCCCGCCTTGGCGAGAGGCCACTCGAGCTGCCGCTGCGCTGGATCGGAGAGGAACGTGCCGAGCCTGTGACATAGGGCACAGTCACACCCCGAGGGCAAGCCGATCGACCAGTCATCGGGTTGGCGTGGCGCTGTCGCAAGACGCGCCGCGATTTCCACGGCACAGAAACGGCCGATGGCATCGAGGCCGAGCGTCACGCGTCGCTCGGATTTCACGCTCTTGGCCGCGACCCGCAGCAAGTGCATGAGGCAGGGCACGAGCACCGTGTTCTCGTCGCCGCAGAGGTAGCCGATCGCCCGCGCGATTGGGCCCTCGCATCGCATGGCCCCTGTGGGAGATGCCCGAGCGGTGTCCTCTTCGACGATCGCAGCACCGCCGAGCCAGCCGAGGATAGGGCGCGCGAGCGCTACGAGCGCGCGCTCGCGCTGGCTCGGTGGCAGCAGAATGCGACGACCCGCGATCTCACCTTGGAGGGCTCCCCACCCCTCCTTGACGAGCAAGCGCGCGGCCGTCGCGCCTCCAGGGCACCGAGCGGCGCTGCAGCCTGCACACAAGGCGCGCAGCGCGGTGAGCCAGGCGAGCACATCGCGAGATCCAGCGCGCATGCCCCACTCGGGTCGCGCCCAGCCGCCGAGCAGGAGTCGCCCCCACTCCTCGCCGTAGCGGTCGAGCAGGGCCGCAAAGTAGCGAGCCGCTCGCGGAGTGACAACCGTCAGATGGAAGGGCCGTAGGAGCGCTGCCGCCAGATCCTGCGATTCGAGAGCAGCGGCAACCTGCAACACCTGGGCGAACAGCGCGGGTCGATCCGCGCGAGCCACAACCTCGCTCCAGAACGGCAGTAAGGAAGCCGCGAGCTTGCGGCTCTCCTGCAGCTCGCCAGCGCGCAGCCTCGCGACCAGCGCCTCCAAAGCCCAGCGTGGCGACGCCTCGGCGCGCACAGCAAACGAACGCTCGCGCGGCCAGAGGACAATCGCGGCGCGCCGGTACCAGCGGTCCATGGTGTTGCCGTAGTTGCCCATGTACCCTTCGTACTCGGCGGCGTATGGCGTGAGCGCCGACGACGGCGTGCTGGCGCAGATCTCGTGGGCTTCGACCGCGGTGAGGATCGGCGCGGAGGCACCGCCCCGCGGGTCGATCCAACGCTCCAGGGTCACGCTTGAGTCGATGAGTTCGCCGACGAGGTAGGCATCCGGATCCTCTGCCAGCGGCTCGTCCTCCGTCAGCCAGTCGTCGTCCTCGTCGCGCTGCCAGCGCCGACGCTCGTGCCAAGGCGGCTCCCACGGCTCTTCGCACTCACGTGTCTCGTGCATCGTGGCGAGCCCGAGCGCGAGCTCGCAGTCGGTGCGCTCCGACGCGGCACGCAGCGCCGCCGCCCGGTGGACATCGTGACCCTTGAGCCGCCCCCAGCCGAGTCCGCGTTGCGTGTACTCGTGGTCGAGCAGGTAGACCAGCCGGCTCGGTGGCTCGCGTGGCGGCGCGTTCCTGGGCACGTACGGAGATGCCGGCAGCGGTGTGGTGAAGTGCTCTCGCAGCTGCGAAGCGAGGCCGTCAACGACCGCGGGCGCCAGGGTAACGGCGCCCGTCGCCTCGCCCTGGAGCAGCAGGTCGTACGTCAACACGATGCGGTAACCGGTCCGCACCGGACGGACCTCGTGGCGGCAGTCGGCGTAGAAGGCGATGAACGAGAGCGGCTGCGTCGTGGCCCGGTAGGTGACCCTCTCACCGTGGTGTTCGATGACGATAGCGCCGCCGGTGAACCGAGAGGGCAGGGTCACGACCAGCGTGCCGACCATTTCCTCCTTCCTTTCCGAGTCCTGGTGCTGCTTGAAGAACTGACCTGGCCCGTAGATCAAAAAGCTGTGAAGTTCAGCGCCGAATCGCTGCCCGGGAGCCAGACCGAGATCGGATCCGAGCGCGTCGAGCATGGGCCGGAGCGTGCGATTCCAGCAGCGGCGGTCGATCTTGACCCGGCCAGCCGGGATCTCCCCCGTGTCGCGCACCCGCCGATCGAGCAAGGTCTGCTCGCGCCGCCCGTAGCGAGCCGGGCGCGCCTTTCGGAGGAGGATCTGCGCCTGATCGCGCTGGATTGGGAAGTGGAGCGGCCCGACGCCCGCGACGGCAAGAACGAGATCGTCGGCCGGGGCCGTCCGCCGGGAGGCAAACGAACCGGCTCCGATCCCTGCCAGCAAACTGGCAATCTGCTCGCGCGCCGTCGAGGTCATCGGGCACGTTCTCGCAAGTGCATGAGCTCCTTCCTCTCTGCAAGACAACGAAGTGCCTCCTCGTCATACTCCACAGTCCGCTCCCGGATCTCCTCCGCCCAGGCGACCGGCGCCTCGCCGCCGGGACATGGTCTCCATGAGGAGATAGGACCCTATTGCGGGCGAGGTTGGCCGCCACTGGAGCCTCGAAGAAGAACCAGGCGTGAGCGCCCTTGCCTTGCTTGACGGAGTCCATTGAGGCTTGAAGCGCGTAATCACGCGTCCTGCGCGGCATGTCCAGTATGCCTAACGGTAAATCATACCGCAAGACGGTGTTACCGCTCGGCTGCAGGAGGTACCAGCTAGAAGCGCAGATCAGGCCGTCTCAGAGAGAATCAGGGCTTCCTGTGACGGGGGTGGGGTTCGGCTCGGAAGAGGTGGGAGGAGAACGCTGGTAGAGCAACTCCGTGTGAATTGGAACTCCGTCATCGCTTGGCTGCGCGAGGTTCTGGCCTGGGGCCCGCTGGCCGGGGCAGAGATTCATCAGCGCCTATAATGGGCAATGAGTTCCCGGACTGCCAGCACGAGCTCGGTGGGGATCTTCATGACCGTCTGGGTCTGGTCGTCGAGGGCGGCTTCATCCTCGGCGACCGCATCAGCCTCGGTCTGCTCTTCATAGTGAGCCAGGACCCGCTCCTCGTCCCGGCCGAGGAAAATCTGCCCTGCTTCACTTTCGCGTCCTTCGGCGGAGTAGGCCGCCAGCGGCTTGCAGACTAGATCATCCGCTGTTATGACGAACATGCTCTGGGGAATCGGGTCGGGAACATAGACGACCCTCAAGTGCGTCCGGTCTCCGTCTGCCCTACGGCAATCCGGGCACCATTTTCTCCGAGACGGTCCTCCCCCGGCCGACGGAGCACGTCCTCCACCTCCTCCTCGCTCACGTTGGGCTATAGATGTGGGGCTCCCATTCCGGATCAACGTAAAAGCGGATCTCCAATCCACGATTCTACGGCATCGGAGGAAGAGACAGCGGGCAGGCACTAAGAGAAGAAGGCTGGTAGATCCCGGTGCCACTGGTTCGAGCACTGCTACACGTCTGCCGCCCTCTCGGCCTTCGCGCGCTTGGAGAAATTCTTGCGGCGTCTGAACTCCTTTAGGCGCCAGGAGGTTGCGGCTTGAGGATTCCGAGGCGAAGGCGACCCACCGATTCGAGCTGAAAGTCTTGAATGCCGGAGATGATCCATGAGTGATGGGCCGATCATGGTTGATTCATGAAAGTCTTCCGTTATGATTTAAATTTATTGGCGCGAGAGAACCTCGCCCGGGGACAGGCAAGCGGGACTGCGGCCTGTAACGACTCAGGGGAGATGAACGCCAAAAGGAAGATGGCACTTCTCGTAGCGAGCGGAGTTATGCCGTGATTCGTATCCTCATCGCCACCGGAATTCGCCTCTACCGGGAAGGCTTGGCCGAGATGCTGGGCCGTTACGAGGATCTCGAGGTGGTGGGCACGGCCAGCTCCTGTCCGGAGACGATGGAGCGCGCCGGTGAGCTTCAACCCGCCGTCCTGCTCCTGGACATGACCCTGCCCGAGGCGTTGCGGACGATGACGGCGGTGGCCGAAAAGCGGCCGCAGACCTCGATCCTGGCCCTCGCCCTGGCGGAGTCGGAGACACGGGTCCTCGCCTGCGCCGAGGCCGGAGCGGCCGGGTTCGTGCCGCGCGAGGCCTCGGTCGAGGAGCTGGTCGCCGCGGTGCGCGACTCCGTGCGCGGCGAGATGCGCTGCTCGCCGCGCATGGCGCACTGCCTGATGCGCCGCGTCCGCGCCCTCGCGGGCTCGCGGCAGACAGCTTGGTCCGCGCCGCGGCCGCATGTCGAGCTGACGCCGCGCCAGCGCCAGATCGTCGAGATGATCGACAGCGGCCTCTCCAACAAGGAGATCGCGCGCGCGCTGGTCATCGAGGTCTCGACGGTCAAGAACCACGTCCACAACATCCTCGAAAAGCTGCAGGTCCGCCGCCGCGCCCAAGCGGCCGCCGTGCTCCGCTCCATCCGCGCCCGGCTGTAGCAGACCGTCCCACCCCTCGGGTATCCCGGGGCGCGAGAGCTGCGCCTTGAGCCGGAGGATCTAGATCCACGGGTCCCCGCGGCCGCGGCCAGGATCTATCTCCAGGACTGATCCCTTTCCGATCCGAAGGCACATTCCCCCGCGGCGGGAGCGCTGTCAGCATGGCTCCCGTACCGGACGCTCCCACTTCGATGACGCAAACCACGTGTCCACCCCAAGCCCGATCGGCAGCCCGCGATGATGCCACTGCGCGTGCTGATCGCCGGCCTGCCGCGATCGCTCCTGCGCGAGCTGATCATCCTCGCAGCGGCGTCGCGCTCCGGGCTGGCGGCGCTGACGAGCGACGCTCAGCCGGAGCGCCTGCCGGAAGCCGCGGCCGAGGCCGGGGCCGACGTGGTGATCTTCGAGCTCGCGGAGAGCGACCTCCCGGCATCCTTCAGGCAGCTCCTCGCGCGGTGCCCCTCGGTAATCGCCGTGAGCCTTCTCGGCGACGGCAGGAGGGCGGTCGTCTGCCTCCCCGACGTGGGCATCGAGCAACTCCTCGACACGATCCGGGCGGCGGCCCGGCCTCCGCGAACCTGACGAGAGGAAGGTGATCATGAGCTCTCTGCTCCACCCCGGCGTCTACGTGCAGGAGATCCCGAGCGGCTCCCGCTCGATCGAAGGCGCTCCCACCAGCACCACGATCTTCGTCGGCGAGACCGAGCGCGGGCCGATCGGCCCCACACGAATCCGCGGCAAGAGCGAGTACGAGCGGATCTTCGGCGGCTTTCTCCGCCTCCGCGGCGCCGTGCCCGCGCCGGCGCCGCTCCTGATGCCGCACGCCGTCGCCGGCTTCTTCGACAACGGCGGCGGCCAGGCCTACGTGCTGCGGGCGATGAACGACTACGACATCGCCGTCGCCGCGACGCGCCCGGCAGTGGCACCCGACGAGCTCGGCGTCGCTGCCTCCTCGCCGGGCATCTGGGGCAACGGCGTCTCGGTGACCTTCGCAGCCTCGAGCGACGGCGACCCCGACCGCTTCCGCATCGCCGTCTTCTATACCGAGCCCGTAATGCCGCCCGCCGTCCCCACCCCCCGGCTCGTGGAGGACTGGGACCGCCTTTCGATCGACCCGCCCGACGAGAGCTTCGTGCTCGACGTGCTGCGGCGGAGCAATTACATCCGCGGCACGGTGCAGACGCCGCCGCTCGCCGCCGCGCCTGCCGCGGACGTGGTGCTCGCGCCGCCGCCGCCGCCCACCGAGGCGCAGCTCCTGGCCGCGACCGTGCTGCTCACCGGCGGCACCGGTGGCGACCTCGATCTCGCCACCACCCCCGGCTATGTCGATCTGCTCGCCGAGCGCCTCGCCGAGATCAACGACGCGGCGCTCATCGTGGCCGTCAACGACCGCATGATGCCTACCCATCCTGCCCCCTTTGGCGACAACGACTACGTCCTCCACGGCAACGCCTTCATCACCTATGTCCTCGCCCGCCCGCTCCAGGACCTCTTCTTCGTCGCCGACCTGCCGCGCCTGACCGTGGGCTTCCCCGGCGGCACCGCGGTCGACCAGGCGGTCAACCACGCGCGCGGCAGCGGCGGCGCGACGCAGACCACGGCGAGCAACTACAACGCCGTCTACTGGCCGCACGTGATGGTGAGCGACCCGGTGGGGGCCGGCGCCAACCCGACCGTGGTCATCCCGCCCGCCGGGCACGTCGCCGGCCTCTACGCCCGCACCGACGCGCGGCGCGGCGTGTGGAAGGCGCCGGCCGGCGTCGACGCCGTGATCGGTGGCATCCGCGCGCTGGACTTCAACGTGCTCGACACCCACCAGGACAACCTGAACCCGAACGCGGTCAACGCGCTGCGCCAGATCCCGGCAGCCGGCCTGACGGTCTGGGGGACGCGCACCCGGCAGCCGAACAGCGAGTGGCGCTACGTGCCGGTGCGCCGCACGGCGATCTTCCTGCGCAAGAGCATCTACGAGGGGATCCAGTGGGCGGTGTTCGAGCCCAACGGCACGGACCTCTGGGCCAGCCTGCGGGCGACGGTCGGCGCTTTCATGGAGACCCAGTTCAGGAACGGCGCCTTCTTCGGCACGACCTCGCGCGAGGGCTACTTCGTCAAGTGCGACGCCGAGACCACGACCGAGATCGACCGCGCCGCCGGCATCGTCAACATCCTCGTCGGCTTCGCGCCGCTGCGGCCGGCGGAGTTCGTGGTGGTGAAGCTCAGCCAGAAGGTGAACCAGCAGGGAAGCTAGCGCAGAGGCTGCGCTGCCTCCATAGGAGCCCGACATGGCCCAGTTCTCGACCAACAGCCACCGCATCGACCCCTACAAGAACTTCAAGTTCAGGGTCAAGTGGGACAACCGCCCCGTCGCCGGCCTCTCCAAGATGTCGGCGCTCAAGCGCACCACCGAGGTCATCGAGTGGCGCGAGGCGGGAGGCCCGTCGATCGTGCGCAAGCTCCCCGGGCGCACCAAGTGCGAGCCGATCACCCTGGAGGCCGGGCTCACCCACGACACGCAGTTCATGGAGTGGGCGAACCAGGTGAACCATCCACAGGGGGACGGCGGCGTCTCGCTCAAGAACTACCGCAAGGAGGTTATCGTCTCCGTCTTCAACCTGCAGGGCGGCGAGGTGATGGCATTCAAGCTCAAGCGCGCCTGGGTGAGCGAGTTCCAGGCGCTGCCCGAGATGGACGCCAACGCCAACGCGGTCGCCATCCAGATGCTGAAGCTGGAGTACGAAGGCTTCGAGATCGACGGCGACGTCCAGGAGCCGGCGGAGAGCTAGTCCCATGCGCCCGGCGCCATCGATCCGCGAGCGCGTCCTCAGCCCCTTCCATGCCGCCGAGCCGCCCGCGCCGAAGCGGGCGGGCGCGGCCGGCCTGCCGCCCGAACTCGCGCTGCGCGAGATGACCGGCTACGAGGAGGAGGTCCTCGAGGCGCGCCTCGAGGACTCCAACACCGCGGCGCTCTGCAACGAGATCCTGGCGCGCTGCCTGGTGCCGCCCGGCAGGGACCCCGCGGCGGCGCGCGAGACGGTGCGCGCCCTGCCGGTCGCCCGCCGCGACGCGCTGCTGATCGAGCTCCGCCGACGTTCTCTGGGCAGCGCCATCTCCACCCGGGTGCCGTGCCCGCGCTGCGCGGAGGTCAACGAGGTGGAGTTCGACCTCGGCGAGCTGCGGATCGAGACCGCCGACGCCGAGATCCCGGACACGGTCGAATGCCCGCTCGGCGACGGCCGCCTGGCCGGGCTGCGCCTCCCCAACGCCGGCGACCAGGCGGATCTCCTCGACGCCGGCCTGTCCTCGATGGCCGAGCGCCGGACCTGGCTCCTCGCCCGCGTCCTGCTGCGGCTGGGCGACGAGCAGGGCCCGTTCCCGGAGGACGCCGTGCGCGCGCTCCCCATGCGCGTGCGCCGGGCGCTCGAAGAGGCGCTGGAGGCCGCGGTCCCCGATCTGGACCTGGGGCTCGCGGTCCGCTGCCACGCCTGCGGCCACGCCTTCGGCGCTCCTTTCGACGCCGCCGGTTTTTTTTTGTCGAGTGGAGGGGACGGGTGGTGAGGCTCCTGCGCGAGGTCCACGAGCTGGCGCTCCGCTATCACTGGAGCGAGCGGCAGATCCTGGGGCTCGCGCTGCGCCGCCGCCGGGCCTACCTGCAGCTCATGGAAGAGGATCGCGACCGGGCGCTGGCGCGCAGCCTGGCGGGGGAGCGCTGACGTGAAGGAGGGCGCCGGCCTCTCCCGCCTGCTCGCGGGGCCGCTGCGTCCGGCGCCGGGCGGCGGCGAGCGCCACGGCAGGTCCGAGGGCGGGGAACGCGCGGGGGCGCCTCTCTCCGCTCCGGAAGGAGCCCGGCAGGACGCGGGGGACGGGTCCGTGAAGCTGCTCCAAGGACGCGCGCCGGCGGGAGAGGAGTCCGAGGCGCGGCCGCAGACGGTCGCGGAGGGGCGGCCCGAAGCGGTCCCCGGCAGGAGACCCGCGGAGCCCGCCGTGCGGCGGACCCCGTCCTGGCAGGCCCCCCCGCTCGCGGCGCGGGGAGGAGAGCGGCTGCCGGAGCTCTCCCCCGCCGTTCCGCCGTTGCCCCGGGAGACCCGGCCGGAGGCGCCCCGTCCCGAGGAGCCGCAGGCGCCGCCCCGGGCCCGCGTTTCGCCGCCTGGTCCGGACCGGCGGCCGGCACCCGAGATGCCGGCACCGGCGGAGCCCGCAGCGGCGCCTCCTCTGCGCCGGGCGGAGACCCCGCGGCCCGTCGCGAGCCGGCACAAGGAGCCGCGCGGCGAGGCCGAGGCGGACGCTCCAGCCGCTGAAGCGAGCCGGCCGGTCCCTGCCCGTCCGCTCCGCGAAGCCCGGCCGCGTCCCACCGCTGCTCCCCCGCCGGCCGTCGAGGTTCCGGCACGGGAGATGCCCAGAGCGCAGCCGGACGCCCCGCCGCAGAGGCGCGCGGAGACGCGGCCGGCAGCCGGCCCGGCGCGCCAGTCCGGCGCGGTCGCGGAGGCTCCCGTCACCGTCAAGCCGGCAGAGCGGCCGGCTCAAGGCCGGCCGCCGGCAGAGCGCGAGGAGCGCCCGGCCAGGGAGGACGCCTGGCACCCGCGCGAGCCGCAGCCGGCGACGCAGAGCCCGGCAGCCGTCCCGGCGCTCCGCCCGGTGGAGCGCCCGGCGGAGCCCGCGCCGCGGCCCCAGGCGGCCGCCGCCCCGCGGCCCACGGCCCCGGAGGAGGCGCCCCCGAGCGTCTCCATCCGCGTCGGCACCGTCGAGATCCGCTCGCGCCCCGCCGCCCCGCCGCGCACGCCGCCGCGGCGGCCCCGCCGCCACCAGATCGATCCCGGTCTCCCGTTCGCCCGGGGGTGGTGATTGGCCTTGTTCAACAACCTCCACGACGTGGGACAGGACCTGGCGGACCTCCTGATCGACAGCACCGGGATCGTCGACACGCTGGTCGGCCCGCCTCTCGATCCGCCGAACGCGGTCACCGAGTCGATCCGCATCACCCTGCTCTGGCTGACGCCGCAGCCGACGCACCGCAACGACCTGCCCGAGGCGAACGACGACGGCACGCGCAGGCGGCCGCCGGTGTCGCTCTCGGCCTATTACCTGATCTCGACCTACGGCACCCAGCCGGACACCGATCCGGTGCAGGCCCACAACCTGCTGGGCCTCGTGCTCCAGACCTTCCACAGCGAGACGGTGGTGACGCTCCCGGGGCCGGTCGCGACCCTCGGCGAGGGCCGGCTCGCGGTGATCCATCAGCCCACCACGGCCGAGCTCATGGAGAAGTGCTTCAACCCGCTCCAGATCGTCCACCGGCCGTGGGCGCTCTTCGAGGTGGCACCGGTGCAGCTGCGGCATCTCGCGGACCAGCTCCCGCCGGAGGCCGTGGTCCACCCCGGCGGCATCCGGCTCGGTCCGATCGAGGTCACCACCCCGCCCGTCCTCGAGCGCGTGACGCCGAACCCGGTGCGTCCGGGCGGCCTGGTGCGCCTCGACACGGACTCGGGCATCGCCCCGACCCACGTGACCGTGGGCGGCGTGCGCGTGCCGGCGGCGGCGCTCTCGATTCCGGTAGCGGGCGGCCCCGTCTTCCTCGACCTCGGAGCCCCGCCCGCGAACGCCGTCGGCACCGGCGCGCACGACGTGAGCCTGACCGCGGGCGGCATCAACTCCGAGCCCGTGCCGCTCACCCTCTCGGCGCCGCCGGTGCCGAGCGTCCACGCCCCCACCCCCGGCTTCCACTCGATCGCCGGCGGCGACCTGGTGCTCGCCGGCCAGGACCTCGGCGCGGCGCTGGAGGCAATCGTCTGGCCGGACGGGGGCGTGGCCGCGCCGAGCGAGGTCGTGACGCTCGCCCTGGCCGGCCCGCCGCTGCCGAACCAGGTCACGGTAGCGCAGGCGGACCTCGCGGCGGCCGGCCTGCGCTTCACCACCTACCGCCTCACGGTGCGCGTCGGGCCGCATCTCTTCACCCCCTGGGTGCTCCTGGAGGTGCGGCCGTGAGCGGCGGGCCGGAGCTGGCGCGCGACCTCCTTCTGCTCGGCGCCGAGAGCGCGGCGCAGACGCCGGCCGAGCGGGTGCTGGGGGCGGACGATCCCTGGCCGGTGCTCGCGGAGCGCTGGGAGGAGCTGCGCGCGCGCATGGCGCGGCTGGAGACCATGGCCGATCCGCAACGCGGCCGTCTCTGCGGCGAGCTCGGGCTTGGCAAGGAGGGCTTCTGGCTGGTGCTCCTCTGCATCGCCGTCGAGCTCTACCCCGAGTCCGCGGCGGCGGCGAGCCTTCTCGCGGAGGACGAGCGCGTCCACCTCCTCACCCCGGTCGTGTTCGCGCGCCTCCTGCGCCAGGCCCGCGGCGTCCCCTTCGGCGAGGCGCTCGCCGAGGCCGTGGACGGGACGCCGCGCCGGCTCGGCCTGCTCGAGCGCAGCGAGGCGGTGCCGGGCCGGCCGCTCACCCAGCAACCGCTGTGCGCCGCCGCCGCCGAGCTCGCGTGCTGGCTCGGCCCGGCCGGCCACGCTCCGGCCGCGCCCGGATCCTGGGTCGAGCGCCAACCCCCGGCCACGGGCTGCGCCTTCGACCCGGCCCTGGTGCGCGGCGCGCTCGCCCTGCTGCGCGAGCGCCGCGTGCTCTGCCTGCGCGGCGCCTCGCGCCGGGCGCTGCGGCAGCTCGCGCTCGATCTCGCGTCGCTCGCCGGCACCGAGGCGCTCTACGTGGACGCGGCCGACGCCCTGCCGCCCGCCGCGCAGGTCGCGCGTCTGCGCGGCGGCCTCGCCGTCCTCGACCTCACCCGCGCCCAGGCGCCACGCGGCGAGCACCCCGAGCTCTACCGGCTGGCCGACGAGGCCCTGGCCTTGCGCAGCGAAGCGGGCGACGGCTGGGGAATCGTGGTGCTGCTCGGCGCGGCGGCCGAGACCCGGCACCTGCCGACGCTCGCCGTGGAGCCGCTCGACCAGGACGCCTGCGCGCGCATCTGGCGCCTCGCCGGCCAGGACGAGGCAACCGGCCGCGAGCTCGCGCGACGCTACCGCGTCGATCTAACCGAGGTCCGGGGAGTGGTGGCGGAAGCGCGCGACGCTCTCCGTGTCGCAGCCGACAAGGAGGCTCCGTCGCCAGCCGACCTGGCGCGCGGGGTGCGCGCCCAGGGTGCCCGGCGCATGGGGAGCCAGGTGGGCCTGGTGCCGTCGTGCGCCACCCTGGACGAGCTGGTGGTGCCGGCCACGCTGCGCCGGCAGCTCGCGGACGTGGTGGGCTGGTACGGCTCCTCGGCGCGCGTGTTCGGGGAGATGGGCATGGGGCGGAGCACGCGCCTCGGGCGCGGGCTCGTCTGCCTCTTCTCGGGGCCGCCCGGCACGGGCAAGACGTTCGCCGCGCAGTGCCTGGCCAACGCGCTGGAGCTCAACCTCTACCGCATCGACCTGTCGCAGGTGGTGTCGAAGTACATCGGCGAGACCGAGAAGGCGCTGGCCGCGGTGTTCGACGAAGCCGAGGGCGGGCACGGCATCCTCCTCTTCGACGAGGCCGACTCCCTGTTCGGCCGGCGCTCGGCGATCAAGGACGCGCACGACCGCTACGCCAACATCGAGGTCGGCTTCCTGCTCCAGCGCCTGGAGGCGTTCGAGGGCGTCGCCATCCTGGCCACCAACCTGCGCAGCAACCTCGACCCGGCCTTCACGCGCCGCATCCGCTTCCTCCTCGACTTCCCGATGCCCGACCGCGGGGCGCGGCAACGGCTCTGGGAGCAGGCGCTCCCCGGCGCCGCCCACCGCGAGCCCGGCCTCGACGTCGGCGCCCTCGCCGAGCGCTTCCGCCTCTCGGGCGGCAGCATCCAGAGCATCGGCCTCGCGGCAGCGCACCTGGCGGCATCCGCCCCGGCGGCGCGGGTGAGCCAGCGCCACCTGGTGGCCGCCACCTACCGCGAGCTCGAGAAGAACGGCCAGCCGCGCTCGGCGACGGAGTTCGGCCATCTCGCCGAGCTGCTGCCGGAGGAGGCGGCGTGAGGCGCGTCGAGCTGGAGGTCGGACGGATCGTGGTCGAGGTGGAGCCCGGCGTGCCGCGGCCCGAGCGGCTGGCCGGACGCGTGCGCGAGGCCCTGGCGCGCCTGGGCGAGCGCCTGCAGCAGGCGCAGTCCTGGCCTCCGGAGGGGCTGCCGGAGGAGGAAATGGACCGCGCGCGCGTGGCGCTCACCCGCCGCCGGGCCGAGGAGCTGCTCGGCCCCGGCGGCGCCGAACGGCTGGCCGACGACCTTCTGGAGGAGCTGAAATGGAAGTGAGCTACCTGCGGGGCGCCTTCATCGCCTACGAGCCGGACGGCTACCCGGACCGCAAGCGCACGATCCCCTTCCGCTTCAATCCCGAGAGCCTGTCGCGCTCGCTGGCGCTGGAGCAGGGGGGCGGCGGCGCGGGAGCGGCGGCCGGCGGCGGCGCGAGCGGCGGCGACGCCGCCAACGAGCAGAGCGCCGACGCCTCGAGCGGCACGCTCAAGGAATCCTTCAACGTGCTCATCCGCGTCGACGCGGCCGACCGCCACGGCCCCGGCCACGAGTCGTCGAAGAACCTGCCCCCCGAGCTGGGAGTGGCGCCGGAGATCGCGGCGCTCGAGGACCTCCTCCACCCGGCGCCGTCCGAGGCGCAGACCAGCGGCGACGGCAGCGAGCCGGTCGAGGCGCGCCCGCGGCGGCCGACGGTCCTCTTCGTCTGGGGGCGCAAGCGCGTCTACCCGGTGCGCATCACCGGCATGACCGTCAACGAGACCGACTACAACACCGACCTCTACCCGGTGCGCGCCGAGATCGAGGTCGGCCTCGAGGTGCTGGGCGAGGCCGACGCCCGCGACAACCAGGCGGTGCAGACCGCCCTGGAGTTCACCAGCAACAACCGCCGCGAGATGGCGCAGCTCTTCCTCGACAACGCCGCCGAGCAGAGCTCCAACATCCTGCCGCTCTAGGAGGAGACCCACGCCATGCCCTCCAAGGTCGACAAGCGCAGCCGCTACGCCAGGACGCCGGTCCGCACCGTCACCGACCGCCGCGGCGAGGAGCTGGCCGTCTTCGAGCTGCGCGAGATCCCGCCCACGGACGGCGTCCTGCGCCTGACCGCGACCGCCACCGACCGGCTCGACCTGCTGGCGCACCGCTTCTACCGCGATCCGACGAAGTTCTGGCGCATCTGCGACGCCTCCGACCACCTGGACCCCACCGACGTGGTCGCCACGAACGCCGTCGTGGTGATCCCGCCCAACAAGTAGGAACCAAGTAGGAAAAAGGTCGCCTGGTGCCCACTCCCTCCATCAACGTGCTGACCGACGGCGAGCGGCTCGAGGACCGCTTCCTCGGCCAGCTCACGCGCCTGGAGGTGCGGGAGAGCGACTGCGAGCCCACGGTCGCCGCGCTGCGCTTCAATCTCTCGCAGCAGCCGTCCGGCACCTTCTCGGTGCTCGACGACGAGCGCTTCGCGGCCGGAGCGCGCCTGGCGGTCGAGCTGGCCGCGCCGGGCGGCCTGCCGCAACGGCTCTTCGACGGCTACGTCACCCACCTGCGCCCGCACTTCGAGACCGTCGAGGCGAGCTGCTGGGTCGAGGTGCTGGGCATGGACGCCGCGGCGCTCCTCGACGCCCAGGAGCGCGCCGCCTCCTACCCGGACGCCCTGGACAGCGAGGCCGCCGCCGAGATCTTCGAGCGCTACCGCATCCCCTTCTCCGGCGAGGACACCGCGGCCCGTTTCAAGGCCGACCACCAGCTCCTCGTCCAGCGCGCCACCGACTGGCAGTTCGTGCGCTCGCTCGCGCGGCGCAACGGCTACTGCTGCTACTTCGAGTACGACCCGGCCCAGGAGAAGGTGGTGGGGCACTTCCACAAGCGGGCGCTCGACGCCGACCCGCAGGCGGACCTCACCATCCTGCGCGAGGGCGAGAACCTGGAGTGGGTGGACCTCCAGCTCGTGCTCACCGGCCCGGTGCGGCACCGCGGCGCGGCGATCGATCCGCTGCGCAAGCGCATCGTGCGCTCGGAGGGCGAGGCCGGGGAGGAGGAGCTGGGCGAGGGCACGCTGGCCGGGGAGATCGAAGAGGGGTTGACCGCGGCCGGCGTCGAGGAGGCCACGGCGCTGCTGCGCGATCCGGTGCCGATGGACGCCGCGATTGCGGCTGAAGGCACGGCGTACACCGACCGCGACGGCTGGGCCATCGAGGCGCGCGGCGAGCTCGACCCGGCGCTCTACCGCGGCCTGCTGCGGGCGCGCCGGCCGGTGCTGATCAAGGGGGTCGGGTCGCGCCTCTCCGGCCTCTACTACGTGCGCGCGCTGCGCACCACGATGGAGGAGGGACGGCTGCGGCAGACCTTCGTGGCCGAGCGCAATGCCGTCGGCCAGTCCGGGCAGGAGGAGTTCGGGCAGAGCGCCGAGGAGGTGCCGCCGCAATGAGCCGCCCGCGCAACCTGGGCGAGCTGGTGGACAGGATCGAGCTGCGCCTGTCCGGCTCCTTCTACGGCAAGTACGAGGGCGTGGTCACCGACACCGCCGACCCGCTGGAGATCGGCCGCCTGCGCGCCCGCGTGCCGGCGGTGCTGGGCGAGGACACCGAGACCGGCTGGGCGCTCCCCTGCGCGCCGTTCGGCGGCGGCAAGGACCGCGGCCTGCTGTTTTTACCGGAGACCGGCGACACGGTGTGGATCGAGTTCGCCGCGGGCGACGTGACGCGGCCGATCTGGAGCGGCGTGTTCTGGGGAGCGCCCGAGTCGAGCGGGCAGCAGGACGACCTCGGCACCGCGAGCGGCAGCGAGCTGCCGGAGGTCGAGGGCAAGCGCGCCGGGCCCGGCCACCTGGTGCTCAAGACCCGCGCCGGGCACCGCCTCGTGCTCGACGACGACGGCGAGCTCCTGATCCTCGCCAACGGCAACGACAAGACCGAGATCCGCCTCACCAGGAGCGGCGAGGTCGTGGTCACCGCGGAGAAGATCAAGCTCGGCAGCTCGGCGAGCGAGCCGCTGGTGCTGGGCGATGCCTTCCGCACCCTGTTCAACTCCCACACCCACCCTACCGGCGTCGGTCCCTCCGGCCCGCCGGTGCAACCCATGACCCCGGCCCAGCTCTCCCGGAAGAGCTCGACGGAGTGACGCGCATGCTGCTGCCCGACGTGCTCAAGGATGCCCTGCTCGAGCGCTGGCTCGATCCGGACTCCGGCTTCCCGGCGACGCCGGCCGAGTCCGGGCAGCGCTTCGCCGAGGCGGTCTCCGGCTGGTTCGCGCTCGCCATGGCGGGCGCCTTCCCCTGCGCCACGGCCCAGGCGCGGCAGGGCCAGCTCGCCAGCCAGGCGGCGACCGCCCTCATGGCCGCTCTGCCCCCGGCCGCCGGCATGCAACTCGCGATGGCGGTGGCGAGCTACTACTCCGGCCAGTCCTTCGGCGCCGGCACCGCGTCCTTCCCGCTCGCCAGCTCGGCCGTGGCCGTGGCCTTCGGCGCCGTGTTCGCCGACCTCGGCTCCGACGCCGAGACGAGGGCCGAGCGCATCGCCCTCGGATGTCACGTCCTCGCCCTCTCCACCCTGGTCGTCTTCCCGGCGCCGCTGCCGCCGCTGCCGGTGTTCTAGGGAGAGCCATGGCCGACCGATTCCTCTTACAACCGTTCCGGTTCGGAGCCCAGAAGCAGGCCACAGGCGCGCAGCAGCCGGTCTACAACGGCGTGGCGGTGACCGAGGACGCCGACCGCCACCTGCGCGACAAGATCCTGGCCGTGCTGTTCACGGCGCCCGGGGAGCGGGTCAACAACCCGCGCTTCGGCGTCGGCCTCGACCGCCGGGTCTTCGAGCCGCTCTCGGACCTGCAGCTCGCCGCGCTCGAATACCAGGTGAGCCAGGGGCTGCGCCGCGACTTGGGGGCCGAGGTCATCGTGCATGGAGTCGATGTCACCGCGGCCCCGGAGCGCGGCGAGCTGCTGCTCGAGATCCGCTACTCGCGCCGCACCGACCGCGTGCCGCGCAACCTGGAGATCGTGCTGTGAGCACCACCTTCCTCGCCTGGGACGGCGCGCTTCTGGACGGTGCCTGGCAGGGCGTCGAGTACCTCTCGGCCGACTTCACCGTGCCGGGGTTCGCGGCGGTGGTGACCGCGCACCTCGCCCGGTCGGCCGCGGGGCTCTCCGCCGAGGACGTGACCGTGGCCGGAGGCGAGAGCCTCACCGACCTCCCGTACGAGGTGCAGATCCAGGACGGCGACGACTTCTTCGTCGTGCGCTTCCCGGTGCGCGGCGACCACGCGCCCTACGCGGTCGGCCTCGCGAACGGCGGCGACGACCCGCTTCATCCCTTCTTCCGCGCGGCCGAGTTCAGCTTCTACATCGACTGCCCGGCCGGCGACTGCCGCGACCACGGCGAGCTGCCGCTCGCGGCGCCCGGACCTGCTCCGTCGGTCGACACGCTGCACAAGGACTTCCGCGGCTTCGTCCAGACGCTCGCGGAGTGGGTCCGGGTGCACAACCCGCACTGGGCGGACCTCGCCGACGCCAGCCTGGAGCGCGTGCTCCTCGACCTGCTGGCGCACCAGGCCGACCACCTGAGCTACTACCAGGACCGCGTCGCCAACGAGGCCTTCCTCGACACCGCCTCGCAGCGCTACTCGCTGCGCCAGCACGCCGCCCTCCTCGGCTACCGTCCCTTCGACGGCCGGGCCGCGCGCACGACGCTCGCGTTCCATATCCAGAACCCCGGCTTCGTGCCGCGCGGCCTGGTGGTGCGCCTCCAGCCCACCACGGATGAAGCCGAGCTCGCCTTCACCACCGCCGAGCGGGTGCGGGTCGAGCCCGAGAACAACTGGGACCAGCTCGCCGTGGCCGCCTGGCCGGGAGCCGACACGGCGCGCATCCCGCAGGGGGCGCGCGAGCTGCTCCTCTGGGGACAGCAGAGCCGCCTCGCCGCGGGCCGGCGCCTGGTGCTGGCGCAGGGCCCGTTCTGGCAGCTCGTCACCCTGACCGCGGCCGAGGCGGTCGCCGAGCCCGGCTGGACGGCCTCCCCGGCCGACCCGCCGCACAACAATCCGAGCCTGCTGACCCGCCTGGCCTGGGCCGAGCCGCTGGCGGCGGACCTGTTCCCCTGGCGGCCGGGCGAGCCGCCGCTCGTCCTCTCCGCGAACCTCGTGGACGCCGTGCACGGATCGCCGCGGCGCGCCTGGGTGGCGCCCGCTCCCGCGGCGGTGGCGCCGGGCGACGTGGTGGTGCGGCTGGACCGCCGCAACAGCATCGTGGTGCTGCGCCGGCTGGCGAACGCCGAGGTGCCGCAGCTCCGCGCCCTGCAGGTGCCGGAAGGGCCGGTGCTCTTCGACCGTATCGGGGACGAGGATCTGCCCGCGCTCAGTGTGCGCGTGGACGAGGTGGAGTGGGAGCGCGTCGAGACCCTGCAGTCGAGCCGCTCGTTCGACACCCACTACACCGCCGACGCCGACGAGGACGGCCGCATCTGGCTGCGCTTCGGCGACGGCACGCACGGCAGCGCGGTGCCGGTCGATCCGGCGACCGGGGAGCCGGCCGTGCCGATCGAGCTGCGCTACCGCGTCGGGGACCCGCTCGCCGGCAACTGCGCCCGCGAGACCCTGACCCGGATCGTGCCGCCCGCTGCCGGCACCACGGAGAGCGACGAGTTGGCGGAGCTCGGCCTGGTGGCGACGAGCAACGTCGTCCCCGGCCGCGGCGGCGAGCGGCCGGAGAGCCGCGACGCGCTGCGCCAGGCAATCCCGGCCTCGCTCCGGCATGGCCGGCAGCAGCGGGCGGTGGCGCTGGCCGACTACGCCGCCGCCGCCCGCGAGGCCGATCCGCGGGTGGCGCGCGCCGCCGCCCGCGCGCTCGGCGGGCCGTTCAACACCGTCATCGTGCTCGTCGACCCGGAGGGGCAGGACCAGCTCGACGAGGACCTCCGCGAGACCGTGTTCGCGCACCTCGACCGCGTGCGCATGGCCGGGCGCGAGCACTTCGTCTTCGGCGCCGACTACGTGCCCTTGGAAATCGAGCTGGTGCTCTGCGTCTGCCCCGGCTTCCTCGCCCACGAGGTGCGCGACCGCGTGCTGCGCGAGCTGCGTCCCGGTACCCGGGAGCGCCCCGGCTGGTTCCACCCGGACCGCCTCACCTTCGGCGACGACGTGGAGCTCGGCGACCTCCTCGCTTTCGTCCAGGCGATCACCGGCGTCCGTTCCGTCAAGGCCACGCTCTTCCGCCGTCTGCGCCTGGCCACCGATCCGCCGGTGCTCGACCGCATCGAGCTCGGCCTGACCGAGGTCGCGCGCCTCGACGCCGACGAGAACTTCCCCGAGCACGGCGTGCTGCGCGTGCGCACCGCCGGGCTCGACGCGATCGATCCCGCCATCTACCAGCTCGACGGTCCGGTCGATGCGGAGGCCCTGCCATGAGCCGGCCGCCGCGCCCGCACTTCCGCGAGGCGACCACCGGCCTCCAGGAGGCGCGGCGGGACCGGATCGACTACCTGCCGCTGGAGTTCGCCGAGCTCCTGGCGCTGGAGGAGCGCCTCGCCGCGCTCGAGCTCGGGCTTGCGTCAAGCGAGGGCGAGGGGGACTTCGCCCGCACGCTCATGGAGGCGAGCGCCGTCCTTGCCCATCTCCTCGGCATCTATCAGGACGTCTACGCGCGCGAGGCTTGGCTCGCGACCGCGCAGTCGCCCGCCAGCCTGGTGCGCCACGCCCGCCGCCTCGCCTACCAGCCCGACCGCGGCCTCTCCGCCACCGGCTGGGCGGCGCTCACCGTGGGCAAGGACCTCGCGGGCACCGTGGAAAAGGGGCTCGCCCTGGCCAGCGTGCCGCGCGGCGCGGTCAAGGCCCAGGACTACGAGACCCTGGAGGACGTCGCGGTCAAGGCGCCCTGGAACGCGCTCCGGCCCGTCGATGCCACCATCCCCGCGAGCTTCACCTTCGTGGCCGGCCGCGCCACACTGCGGATCGCCGGGGCGGGCCACGGCCTGGAGCCGGGAGACCAGGCGATCCTCCTCGGACCGGCGGCCAACCAGCGCTGGGCCCTGGTCGTGGAGGACAGCGTCGAGGAGCCCGGCGAGACGGAGGATGCCACGCTGGTGACGGTCCACGGGACCACTGTCCCTGTGGGGCCGGTGACGCTCCCCGCGTACGTGGAGGACGACCCCTCCACCCACTACCGCCTCCTCGTCCGGCCGCAACAGCAGCTCCACCCGTTCGCCTGGAACGCCGATTCCGTGCAGTACCCGCCGAACAGCGTCAAGAACGCGGGCGCCTACGTGGCTCCCAACTTGCTCAACGCCGTCGCGTTCGGATGGGTGCCGTCGCCGAACGCCCTGGATGTCTTCCTCGCCGAGGAGGTGACCGATCCGCTCCAGGGGCAGTGGGTGCTGCACGCCGCGGCCGGCGCGCTGCAGCCCCTGAAGGTCACGGCGGAGCAGCTCAAGGCCGTGAGCCTCCGGCGCGGCGAGGTCGTCGGCATCCAGCAGCCCCTCTTCAACGCCGACGGCACGCCGCAGCTCCAGAACAACCTGATCAAGACGCAGACCGTCGGCCACCTGGTCGAAAGCCAGATCTCCGCCAGCGTCACCACCTGGAGGCTGCAGAACGCGGCCGGCCAGAACGTGAACCGCTCGACCCTCGCCTTCCCCGCCGCCTTCCTGGGCGGCTTCGAGCTCGACCTGCGGCTCGCCGACCGCGCTCCGAACCCGGCGCCGGTGGCCGAGCCGCTCACGTTCGCCGCCGACCTGCGGGAGCTGCGGCCCGGGCGCCCCGTCGTGCTCGGCGACCGCGAGGGGACGCGCACGCAGGTCGTCGAGGTGGACCGCATCTCGCCGCTCGACGGGGGAAGCGCGCTCTACTGGAACGAGATCACGCCGCCGCCGTCTCCGCCCCTTCTCCTCTCCGAGGTGCGGCTCAACGCCAACGTGGCGCGCATCGCCCACGGCAAGACGGTCGACGAGGTGCTCGGCGGCTCCGACGGCGTGACGCCGTTCCTCCGCTTCACGCTCAAGCAGTCGCCCGTGACCCTGCTGCCGGGCGCCGCGAGCGGCGAGCCGGCGGTCGAGGTGCGGGTGGGCGGCGTGGCCTGGCAACGCGTGGCCGACTTCCACGACAGCACGCCCGAGGACCGCCACTACCGCCTCGACGTGGACGCGGAGCAGGTGACCACGGTGCTCTTCGGCGACGGCCGCAGGGGGGCGATCCCGCCGTCCGGCAAGAAGCACGTCACCGCCGTCTACAAGGTCGGCCTCGGCGCGGACGGCAACATCGCGGCCGGCGGCGTGAGCCGCATCAAGCGGGCGCACCCGCTGGTCGAGACCGCGGTCAACCCGACGCCGGTCGCGGGCGGCGCCGCGCCCGCCGACGCCGGCGACGTCCGCCACCAGGCCACGCGCTTCGTGCTCACCTTCGACCGCGCCGTCTCGGTGCAGGACCACGCCGACCTCGCCCTCCTCTTCCCCGGCGTCGCCCGTGCCGCAGCTTCCTGGAGCGACGAGCACGGCGTCGAGCTCGTGCTCGCGGACGGCGAAGGCGCCCCGCTCGCCCTGGCCGTCCAGGCAGCCGTCGCCGCCTTCCTCGACCAGCGCCGGGACACCGAGGTGCCGCTCGCCCTCGTCGATCCGCAGGCGGTGGACCTCTTCCTGACCGTGGTCGTGGAGCACGACCCGGCCTGGTTGTCGGAAGCCATCCGGCTGGCGGTGCAGGACGCCCTCTTCGGAGAGGACGAGGATACGCCGGGGATGTTCACCTTCGCCGCCCGCTCGTTCGGCCAGGCCGCGCACCTCTCCCAGGTCTACGGGCGGCTCGCGCAGGTCCCCGGGGTCGACTTCATCCGGGTCACCCGCTTCACGCTCGGCTCCGCGGGAGGGGTGTTCGACGTGCTGCGCGCCAGCCCCCGCCAGTGGCTGCGCCTCCAGCCCAGCGCCTGCGACGTCGCGCCGAGCCCGAAGGAGCCGACGCCATGAGCTATCCCTACGACCCGCAGACCCGCGAGTACGTGGCGCGCCTCCTCTACGAGAGGCTGCCGGCGATGCTGCGCGTGCAGGACGAGCTCCCGAAGGGGCACGAGGAGCTGCGCCGCTTCCTCGCCGTGCTCGCGGCGCCTCTCGCCGCCCTGCGCCAGAACGTCGAGGAGCTGCACGCCGACCTCTTTATCGACACCGCCAACGATTGGGTGCTCCCCTACCTCGCAGACATGGTGGGGACGACGCTCATCTTCCCGGACGCCGGCCGCAACCGCCGCGACGTGCGCGAGACCGTGGGCTGGAGGAAGCGCAAGGGCACGCCGTCGATGCTGCAGGAGATGGGCTCGCTCTTGGCCGAGCGCCTGGTGGTCACGCGCGAGGGCTGGAAGCTGGTGCAGATGACGCAGGACCTGGACCTCGTCCGCCGCGGGCGGCGGCTGCCCGATCTGACCGACGCGCGGATCGCCGAGACCGTCTCCGGACCCCTGGTCTCCGCCCCTCACACCGTGGACGTGCGGGCGATCTCCGAGCGCACCGGCAAGTTCCACCCGCGGCACGTCTTCCACTGGCTCCATCCCACCCTCTGCTTCCCGCTCGGCGGCGGCACCCCGGCGGACCTGACCGAGGCGGGGGATCTGGACCTGCGCTTCGCCTTCCATCCGCTCGGCGAGCTGCTGCCCCTGCGCGTCCGGCGCACCGACGAGCGCGATCCGCTGCCCACCGACCGCGTGCCGCCGCTCCATTTCGCCGCCGCGCCCGGGGAGTGGTTCGGACGCGACGGGCGCTTCACGGTCTCGATCTGCGGCCACCCGGCGGGCGTGGCCGCGCCGAGCGCGGAGCCGCGCGGCGAGAGCCTGGTCCCGGCGGCCATGGACCTCCTCGCGGGCGATGTCGACCTCAATGTGCTGGAGCACCCGCGCCGCCGCTTCTACGGCGCGCTCCGTATCCAGGTCGTGGGCGCGCCGTTCGCCGGGCCGCCGCCGGGCCTGCCCGACACGACCCCCGCCAACGTCGACGTCCGGGCCGAGGTGGTCCTCGACGCGCTGGCTCCCCCGCCCTCCGCCGTGATCAACAACGGCCCGGTCGATCCGACCGACGTCGTCATGATCCGCATCGAGCCCGTGGGCGCGGGCGCCCGCTTCTTCCCGGGAGCGACGCTCGAGATCGCGAGCCAGGAGCCGGGCGCGGCGCTCGCCTCGGCCGACACGGAGCTCGCCGCCGACGGCTTCCTGCGCGGCGCGCTCTTCGTGACGCTGCCGCCGATGCACGTCACCGGCGAGCGCTGGCTCTACCTCGCGGGCGACGGCAGCGTCGTCGACGCGCAGAGCACCGGCAGCGGCGCGGTGGACGTGCAGGTGCTCGCCGCCGGGCCGGGGCGCCTCCTCGACGGCGACCGGCTCGCGCTCGCCGGCCCCGGCGCCGCCTGGCCGCCGCTGCGCGCCACGCGCGATCCCGAGCCCTGGCCGCACTTCGTGCCAGCGCCGGGACGCGGCCCCGCCGTCCTCCACGGCGGCCGGGCACTGCAGGACCTCGGCGGCGGCGCCTTCCAGGAGGTGCCCGCGGCGACCGTCTGCTCGCTCGCGCTCGCGGTCCGCCACCTGGCCGGCGGCGGGTCGCTCTACCGCCCCATCGTGCGGCTTCTCTGGCAGGGGCCCGACCCGAGCGGCGCCGAGTGGGTGGCCCTGGACGACGACGGTCTGACGATCGCCGCGGGCGCCGACGCGCGCTTCGCCGATCTCGCCCTTTGGCGCGACGGCGAGCTGGTCAACGAAGCACCTCCCCTGGATCCCCGGCTCGTGATCCGCTTCGAGTGCGAGCTCGACGACGCGGTGCTCGCTCCGGCGGAGGTCTCCTTCCTGAGCGCCGACGGCCGCGCGGTGCTCGCCCACCTGCCGCAGCTCGCGGCGCAGAACGGCTCGCCCATCCCGGCCTGGCCGACCGACGCCGCGGCCTTCCCCGGCGTCAGCCCGGCAGTCTACGTGGGCCTCGACGGCTCCACCTGGGCCGAGACCACGAACGATCCAGGGCGCTCCGCCTGGGGCGACGTGGCGCCGCTGCGCGAGTACACGGCGCTGCGCCGGCGGCGGATCGCCTACCGCAGCCTCTGCCAGTGGGTGAACGAGAACCCGCCGCTCGTGATGCACGCCGCGACCGAGTCCGGCCGCCTCGACGTCGATCCCGGCCACGGGCTCTTCGCCCTGGCACTCGCCGAGCCGCCGCAGGCGCTGCCCGAGGGGCCGGACGGCCCGCCGCCGCCCCCGAGCGTCACGGTAGATTTCGAGCAGGGCTACTCGGACGAGATCGGCGCCCTGCCCGCTCCGCGCGAGCCGCTCCTCGACCGCCGGCTCGCCGCGCCCACCCGCGTGGTGAGCCGCAGCGGCCGCCTGCGTCAGAACGCCTCCGCGGCGCTCCACGGCCTGCCGCGCTACCGCACCCTGGGCGACGCCCTGCTCGACGTCGCCGCGGCGCCATCGCCGGAAGAGGTCATCGAGATCCAAGACAGCGCCACCTATCCGGACGAGGACCTCACCTGGCCGGCCGGCGTCGCCCGCCTCACCGTGCAGGCGGCGGAGAACGAGCGCCCGTGGATCGAGATCGTGGCCTGGGCGGAGGCGCCGGGCGCGTTCTACGACAGCCTCGCCCTCCTCGGCATCGCCTTCGGCGCCGGGGCGCTCGCCGACCTGCCTTTCCCGCCCGCGGCCGAGGCGTCGCTGGAACTGGTGACGGTGACCCGCGCCGGCAACCGCCTGGTCTTCGCGGCCCACCCGCAGGGCCCCCGCGCTCTGATCAACCGCTGCCTGACCGCCGGGCTCGCGCTCGACGGCCCGGGGACGCTGGCCATCCGCGACTCGGTGGTGGACACCGGGCTGGGCCAGCACCTGCTGGCCATCGAGACCGGGGAGGCGCGGGTCGAGATGGACCGGGTGACCGTCTTCGGACGCACCGAGGTCCGCGAGCTCGAAGCCTCGGAGGTCTACTTCGAGGACGACGTCACGGTCGAGGACCGCTTCACCGGCTGCGTGCGCTACAGCCGCGTGACCGCCGCGTCGGTGCTGCCGCGCATCCACCGCGTCGTGGTCGACATGGCCGCCAACTTCGTCGCCGCCGACCGCAGTCATCCGGCGCACGGGCGGCTCGCCGCGGCCACCGACCCGCGCATCCTGCAGGGAGCCGAGGACGGCGGCGAGATCGGCGCCTTCCACGGCGTGAGGCTGGTGCCCGTCTCCCGCGCCCTGCTGCAACGGCTCGTTGAATCCACCCCCGCTGGCCTGGCCACCGGCGTGCTGCGCGCGGACTAGCGCGGAGATCAGGAGAGAGGATCATGAAAGGCGACTTCTCCCGCGGTTACAACCCCGACCGGAAGCGCGGCAGGGTCTACCGCCGCGTCCTCGCGCAGGAAGGGCGGCTGATCCTCGATTCCGACGTCAACGCCCTGGTCGACGCGCAGGACCACACCCTGCGCCGCATGGCCGAGGACTTCGGCTGCCGCAAGGGGAGCCCCGACCTCGGCTTCCTGGTGACGCCCGGGCGGCTCCTCGCCCTCTTCCGCACGCTCGGCCACGTCTCGGTGTCCGCCGGCGACCTCGACGTGCACCGCGCCTACCAGCACAAGTACCTCGACCGCTATCCCTCGCTCTATCTCGGCAACAGCTCGGGCGCCGCCGGCACCGCCACGATCGCGCTGCGCGCCCCGACCAGCGGCGCCGCGGTCCGGCTCTGGGTACGCTCGGAGGCGGCGACCACGGTGAACGTGCTCGCCCCCGGCGACCTCGCGTTCAACCATCCCGATTTCCAGCCGCACGAGGTCACCCCGCCCGCCGGCACCGCCGAGCTCCAGGTCACCCTCGACTCCGGCGAGGAGATCTGGATCGGGCTCATCGAGGAGGACGAGGACGCCGGCTCCGCGCCGCGGCTCTGGTCCGCCGAGGGGAGCTACTACGTCGACGGCCTGCTGGTCGATCAGGACGGCGACGGCTCCTACCCCGAGATCCACTTCGACCCCTTCACCGGCGTGCCGCTCGATCCTCCGGCGGGGTTCGAGATCCCCGACCTGGAGCTCAACGGCGCGCCGCTCCAGCCGGGCGACCGGGTGGTCGCCTACCTCGAAGCCTGGGAGCGCCACCTGACCGCGGTCGAGGACGGCGGCATCCTCGAGATCGCGCTCGGCGGGCGCGACGACACCACGACCCGTACCCACGCGCTGGGGCAGGTGAAGCTGGTGGCCACGACCGCGGCGCTCACCGCCGCGCAGATCGCGGCGGCGATCTCCGACCCCGCGCCCGCCTCCGGCATCCTGGAGGTGACCACGCCGGTCATCGTCGGCCCGCCGGACCCCTGCGACCTGCCTCTCCAGGGGGGCTATACCGGGAGCGACAACCGCCTCTACCGCTTCGAGGTCCACGTCGGCGGCGGCCTCGCGGACTGCCTGATCAAATGGTCGCGAAACAACGGCTCCGACCTCTTCCGCGCCGGCGACGTCGCCATGGTCGGGCCGAATGTGACCGAGCTCTCCTTTGCCGAGCACGTGCCGCTCGCGAGCGGCGACCTGGTCGAGGTGCTCGACGAGTTCCGGGACCTGGAGGATCAGGCCTTCGGCGTCCTCGACACGGCGGCCGCCACCTTCACGCCGCCCGAGCGCCGCGCGGGCCGCCTGGTCCGCCTCCAACTGGTCTCGGCGCCGGGAGCGGCGCTCAAGACCTTCGCCATGACCGAGCCGGACGACGACGCGATTCCGGTCACGCTCCCCGGCTTCGGCAACCCGCCGGACCCGCTGCCCAAGGTGCGCCTCTGGCACGGGCTCATCGATCCCGACGGCGTCGCCGACCCGTACGTGCAGCAGCTCGAGGACGGCATCGAGGTGAGCCTGACCGGCACCTTCCGGGTCGGCGACTGGTGGCAGCACGAGGCGCGCGCGGCCGGCTCCAACGCCAACGGCATCCCGCCGCTGAACGCGCACGGGCCGGAGCGCCTCTTCGCGCCGCTCGCCCTGCTCCAGTTCCAGGGCGACGACGAGCCTCTCCTCCTCCTCGCCTGGCTCGACCATCGCTTCCCCAGCCTGTGCTCGATCACCGCCGACGACGTCTCCTTCGATCCGGCCGGGACCGGAGCCGAGGAGTGCGGCGACACCGTGCAGGAGGTGCTCGAGTGCCTGCTCGAGCGCGAGATGGGGGGTTGCTGCGAGCACACCATCCATCCCGAAGAAAACGGCGACGACGCGCAACAGGTGCTCGACATCCTGGCCGAATTCCCCGGCGACGTGCAGATCTGCCTCGAGCCCGGGGTCTACCACTTCCAGACCACGATCCAGGTCGCCGACCGCCGGCTGTCGCTGCACGGCTGCCCGAGCGCCACGATCGAAGCGATGGCGGACCCACCGTTCGAGCTCGGCGACGGCGGCGGCCTCACGCTGCGCGACCTCACGCTCTTCGCGCCCGCCAGCGCGCCCGTGGGCGAGCTGGTGGCGGTCGATGGAGACGCCCGCGGCGTGGAGGCGCTACGCACCGCGCTCGTGATCGCCGACCCGACCGGGCAGCAGGCGGCCATCCGGCTGCAAGGGGCGCCGCCGCCGCAGGTGGACGAGCACGCGCCCGGCACCTCGCTGCTGTGGAGCTCCGGCGTGGCAGGCACACCGGCCATCCTCCTCGAAGAGTGCATCGTCGTCGCCGGCTGGGCCGTGATCGCCGCCGCCTGCTCGCAGCTCGAGGTGCGCCGCTCGGCGTGCTGGTGCCTCGCGGGGGGGCTGGCGGCGCGCGGCGCCGGGCGGCTCGACGTGACCGATTCCATCCTCGTCGCGGGCGTCGCCCTGGCGGCGACCGACGCCTGGACGGCGGACGGCCTGGAAGAGAACGGCGAGGACCTCCTCGACTCCATCGCGGTCCCGCCTCCGGTCCCCGGCGGCGAAGCCGCGGTGGCGATGGGCTACATCGGCGGCGGACGGATCGCGGGATCGCGCCTCTACGCGCACGTCTGCGTGGCGATCCGCCGCGGTTTCGACTGCACACTGAGCGACAACGTGCACTTCGGCAACGTGGTCGGGATCTCGATGTACCAGGGGGTCCGTTTCGCCGTCCGCTCCGAGCGGGTCCACCTCGTCGACGAGGACGCCTTCGCCGGCATTCAGCTCGCCAGGTTCGCCGACGCCCTGGCGATCGAGGGCTGCACGGTGACGGGCCCGTTCGCCGGCATCCTGCTCGCGGCCGACATCCTGCCCACCCAGCAAGACCTCGCCCTGACGCGGCAGTTGGACGGCGTGCGGATCGCCGGCAACCGGGTCGAAGCGCAGCAGTGCGGCATCCAGCTCGGCTTCCTCGGGCAGACGACGATCCCCGGATGGACCGTCGCCGAGGTGCGCGACAACGAGGTCCGCTCCCCGGGTGCGGGCATCGCGCTGTGCGGCGAGCTGGTGGCCCTGCCCCCGCAGGGGGGGCAGCCGGAGCTCGTGCCGGTCCGGAGCAGGATCCGCGCGGCCGGCAACCTGGTGCATGCGCCCGTCGGCATCTGGATCTCGGGAGCCGGCCACGAGGTGGCAGACAACCGCGTCGTCCTGCCCCTGGGCGAAGACTTCCAGCAGGTCGCCTACTTCGCGGATGCCGCCCCCGGCTTCGTGTGGGAAGACAACCTGGCCGAGAGCAGGGAAGACGCGCTTTCCGACGGCGCGGCAGCCTACTGGGTGCGCGACGGCAGCGGCGGACGCCTGGCCGGCAACGTCGCCCGCACCCCCCGCCGCGCCACGGGGCTGCTCGTCTCCAACCACCCCCGTCTCCGGCTCGCCGGCAACGACTTCGGCGTCTGCGACTGCAGGCTCGCCAACGTCGCGGACGTGGAGATCCAGGCCAACCGGACCACCGGCGTCCTGGCAGTGACCGCCACCCAGGACGGCACCGTGCACGACAACCGCGTCGGGCTCTCGCTCTCGATCACCGGAGCGCGAGGGGAGTGGCAGATCGAGGACAACCGGGTGGAAGGGACGCTGCAGCTCCTGCCCGTGACGACTGGCGGCTTCAGTCCCTGGATCGTCGGCGACTACACCTTCTACGGCCGGATCGCGCAACCCGGCCGGACCAGCTTCGAGGTGCTGGCGAGCGACCCGGGCGGCGAAGCCGGCCCCTCCACGGCCTCGAGATTCGGCGTCAACACCTACACCGACGCCGTGAGCTTCGCCGTCGACAATCCCCAGTGGAGGGCCGCGTGGACCGACGTCGCGCGCTTCGAGATCGCGGACGGCGCCCTCAGCCCGTTCCGCGACCGCGGCCTGTTCGACGACTTCGTGATCGCCTTCCCCTTCTCGCAGGAGGTGAGCTATCAGGCGCAGCTCGTCGGCAACTGGTGCGGCCTCCTGCAGGTGGGCCACACCAACGACAACATCGGATCCGGCGGCGGCACGGTCGTCCAGGTGGCGGCGAACCGCGCCGACGAGATCCTCCGCGTCCGCCAGTATGCGCGGTCGCTGGTCGCCGACAACGCCGCCGGCGACTACTCGAACTGGATCCAGACGCAGCCGGCAGTCAACGTCGACAACCTGGAGTTCTGAGCCATGAGACCGACATCCAAGATGCTGGCGCTCGTGGGCGGCGGGGAGAGCGCTCCCGCCCCCGCCCCCGATACCTCGGACAAAGCCGGCCTGGTGGCGCGCAAGGCCGCGGTCGAGCGGGCGCTGAGCGAGACCCGCGAGGAGCTGAAGGGCGGGCAGATCCTGGCCACGGTGCGGGAAGAGCTGCGCGGCTTCCTCGAGGCGCCGCTCGCGCCCCCGCCTACCGGTGCCCCGGACACCCTCGCAGTGCGGGTCCTGGGCGCCCGCGGCGGCCAGGCCAAGACGCAGGCCAAGCCCCGCGTGCCGCTCCCCGGCCTCACCCTCGAGCTGCGGGCGGGAGAGGAGATCATCGCGCGCGCCATCTCCGGCCTGGGCGGCGGCGCCGCGCAGGGCAGCATCCCCGACGAGATCAAGGGGCTCTTCGAAAAGATCGTGGCGCAGGCCACCACCGACCTGCTCGGCGCCGCGGTGATCGCCTTCCCCGAGAGCGTCAAGGGCGCCTTCGAGGTCAACGTCCTCGGCCCCGACTCCAAGGTGCTCGCCACCCACCGCGGACGGCGGACGAAAGGCAAGGCGCACACGGCGCTGATCGAGGTCGGCTACTCCACGGCCCTCGCCCCTGCCTTCGACAAGGGAGAGACCTGGCTCGCGGCCGGCCGCGTCGCCGAGGAGCGCGCCGCGGAGATGGAGAAGAAGATCGCCAAGGCCCTGCAGAACCAGGAAAAAGCGCTCGCCGTCGCCGTCGCCGAGCTCGACGAGGCCATCAACCGCTGCTGAGCGGGAGGACGCCATGCCCACACCCAAGCTGAAGATCCGCAACATCGACCCCGACAACCCCGTCACCGTCGAGCCCGACAGCGGCGGCGGCGCGGTCACCATCGCCGCAGCCGGCGACAAGGACCTGGAGGCGCGGCTGCTCGAAAGCAAGAGCTTCGCCGCGCTCCTGGCCGTGGGCAAGCTCCAGTTCTCCGAGCCGGTCAATCCCACCAAGGAGCAGTACCTCCTCGCCCGCCGGGTGCTGCCGCGGCTCCTGCGCAGCCTCGGCGCCGACCTGGTCGGCCTGCACTCCCAGGTGCGCACCGCCACCGGCGGCCTCGACGCCCTGCGCGAGAAATACAACCGGAGCTGGGGTGCCACCCACGAGCTGCTCGAGTCGGCAGAGTCGTCCGCCAAGCCGGCGGACCACCTCTTCCGCGCTGTCAACCACTTCCTCAAGACCAAGCCCGAGGAGGATGAGATCGCCAAGGTCGAGGCCCAGCTCACCGCGCTGCAGAAAGAGGACCTGGCCGTCACGAAGCGCCCCTTCGCCGTATGGCTGGCCGACTTCGAGGCCAAGAAGAAAGAGCTCGAACAGGCCAAAAAGCGGCTGGCCGGCGCGCAGGCCGCCTGGCTCGCCCCGCTGGCGCAGCTCAAGCAGGCGCTCAAGGATGCCTCCGACGACTTCCAGGCGGCCGACCCGGCCGCCGACATCGGGGACGAGATCCCTCCGTTCCCGTAAGGCGAGGCGAGGACGAGGCGCGATGCCCCGACGAGCTGCCGCGAGGGCGCGGTCCCCCTCTCCGCCGGCACGGAGCGCGACGAGCGAGCCCGGCACCGCCGCGGCCCGCCACGCTCCGCTGCCCGAGCTCGTCCCGACCCGGCCCCGGGTTGGCCCTCCCGCGCCCGCGACCACGCGGCAGCGGCTTGAGCGCGCCTTCGCGCCCGAAAAAAACGCCGAGCCGGCCGAGGCGCCGGCCAAGGCTGAGGAGACTGCCGCCGCCGCCGCGCCGGTCCAGGCGGCGGTCGAGGCACCGAAGGTCGAGCCCCCGCAGGCCGAGACGCTGGCCGACGTCGCCGACGAGCAGTCCGCCGCCGCCGAAAGCGACAAGGCCGCGGCCGAGGGCAAGAAGGAAGAGGCGCCCGCCAAGGCCGAAGAGGCAGAGGCCGAAGAGGGCGGCGCCGAAGCCAAGGCCCCGGCCTCGCCGCAGCAAGACCCCGCCTTCCGGCGGGTGCTGCGCCGCGTGAAGGCGGTGGCCGCCCAGCAGGCGCACAACAACGCCGCGCAGCGCAAGGCCGCCGAGGCGCAGGCCGCGGCCGCCGGTCCGCCCAACGAGATCGCCAGCCAGGCCGCGGGCCAGCAGGTCGCCAGGATGTCGGCCCAGGAGCCGCAGCCCTTCGACCGCGCCGGCTTCAAGCAGAAGCTCCTCGCCAAGGTCCGGGAGATCGCGCCGCAGAGCGTCGAGGACATTGAAGCCTTCGAGAGCAGCGGCAAGACCGCCGAGCTCAAGGAGGGGCTGAACGCCGAGGTCGGCGCCACCAAGGAAGCCGCGCAAGGCCCGATCGCGACCGCCGCCGCGGAAGAGCCGAGCACGGCCGGGACCCAGCCCAAGCCGGTCACGCCGCAGCCCCCCACCGAGCCCGGACCGCCGCCGCCCGAAGTCGGCGCCCAGGGCGCGGCCCCCAAGCCCAAGACCGAGGCCGAGGTCTCCCTCGATTCCAGCGTCGAGGAGGTCGACCGCAAGTGGGAGGAGAACGACCTCAACGAGGACAAGCTGCGCAAGGCCGGGGAGCCGGGCTTCGAGGAGGCGATCACGGCCAAGAACGACGTGGCCGCCAACGCCGAGGCCGCGCCGCTCGCCTACCGCGAACAGGAAGCGGGCGTCCTGGCGCGCGCCCAGGACCAGGCCGCCGGCACCGCCGAGCAGGGCACCGGCAGCATGTTCGACACGCGCTCCGCCCAGTTCGACCAGGTCTCCGGCGAGCAGGACGCGACGCGCACCGCCGACGAGCAGAAGCGAGCCGAAGTCTCCGGCCACATCGAGACCATCTACAACACCACCAAATCCGCCGTCGAGGTCCGCCTCGGCCAGCTCGACACCGACGTCGCCACCACCTTCGACGGCGGCGCCGACACGGCGCGCATCAACTTCGACAACAACGTCGCCTCGAAGCGGGACGCCTGGGAGGCCGAGCACCCCGTCCTCGCGGTCGCCGAGAAGCTCGGCTGGCCGGTCGACCTCGAGCGCCTCTACAACGAGGCGCGCGACGACTACGTGCAGGAGATGGACGGCGTCATCGACCAGGTCGCGGGCGTCGTCGAGACCGGCCTCAACGAGGCCAAGAACCTGATCAACGACGGCCGGCTGGAAGTCGAGACCTACGTTCAGAGCCTGCCCGACGACCTGCGCAAGTTCGGCGAGGACGCCGCGTCCACCATCCAGACCAAGTTCGACGCGCTCCAGACCGAAGTCGAGCAGCACCAGGACAAGCTGATCGACGCGCTGGCCGAGAAGTACGTGGCGCGCCTCGAGGAGGTCAACAAGGCGATCGACGACATGAAGGCCGCGGACCGCGGCTGGGTGGGTCGGGCGATCGACCAGGCGTCGGCGATCGTCGAGATCTACGAGAAGGTGCGCGCCCTCCTCGCCCGCTTCGCCGACATCGTGGACGCCATCCTCGACGATCCCGGCGCCTTCTTCAACAACCTGATCGCCGGCATCCAGGCGGGCCTCTCGCAGTTCATCGGCAACATCCTCGACCACCTGAAGAAGGGCCTCATGGAGTGGCTCTTCGGCGCCATCGCCTCGGCTGGGATCACCATCCCCGAGAGCTTCGACCTCAAGAGCATCATCCAACTCGTGCTGCAGGTGCTGGGCCTCACCTACGCCAACTTCCGCGCCCGCGCCGTGCGCCTCGTGGGCGAGCCGATCGTGGCGGCGATGGAGACCGCGGTCGAGATCTTTCGCGTCGTGCTCACCGAGGGCATCGGCGGCCTCTGGCGCTGGCTCGAGGGCATGGTCGGCGACCTCAAGACCATGATCCTCGACGGCATCATCGCCTGGGTCAAGGAGAAGATCATCATCGCCGGCATCACCTGGATTATCGGTCTCCTGAACCCGGTGGGCGGGCTGATCAAGATCGCCAACGCGATCATCAAGATCGTCGACTTCTTCCTCACCCGCGGCGCCCAGATCGCGGCGCTCGCCAATGCCGTGCTGGGGGCGCTCTCGGCCATTGTCGGCGGCGCCATCGGCACCATGGCGTCGGCGATCGAGAACGCGCTCGCGCGCGCCATTCCGGTAACCATCGGCTTCCTCGCCGCGCTGGCGGGCATCGGCGGCGTGAGCGAGATGATTCGCGAGCAGATCGCCCGCGCGCAGGCGCCGGTCAACGACGGCATCGACCGCGTCATCGGCCTCGCGGTCAACCTCGCCAAGAAGATCGGCGGCGTCTTCGGCAAGAAGAAGAAGGAGGACGAAAAGGACCAGCCCCCCGAGACCGCCGATCCCGAGCACGACGCCAAGCTCGCCGCCGGCCTGGCCGCGATCGACCAGGAGGAGGCGAAGCACCTGGAGGCGGGGAAGATCGAGCGCGAAGAGGCCGAAAAGGTCGCCGCGGCGGTCAAGGCCAAGCATCCGATCTTCAGAGCGCTTACCGTGGTAGAGGGAGCGGGGACATGGGACTACCGGTACGTCGGCAGCGAAGGCACCAAGAAGGGCGAAGGTCAGGAGGAATCCGAGGAAATCTTCGAAATCGGAGATAAGATCATGGCACGCCCGTCCTTCCGGCCCTCGACCAAGGAGGCCGTGCCGATAACGTCGGGCGAGGACCGGCGCCACATCGAGGCCTGGCAGGTTCTGCACGAACGGCTGAGGCGGGCACTCACTGGCAAAACCCTGAAGTTGGCCGCCGCCATACTCGAACGCTCAGGCTACAAGCCCGCGGCGGTGACGAAAGAAGGCATCCTGGAGGCGGCACGCAATTATCTCCGCGACCAGTTCAACGCAGAGGAGAACCTCTGGGCCGGGCCCTCCAAGGAGAATCAGGACAAGGGACGACAGTTTGCGCAAGCGAAGACGAGAGCTGACAAGGCTCTTATCGCCGGCGACAAAGGTGCGTTCGAGGCCGCATTGGCGGAACTTGAGGCCCTGTGGCGTGATCCAGATCCGACAGCGGTCAAAGAGGGCTTCCGCAATGTCACGAAGATGACGGTCCGATTGATGCGCAAGGAGTTCAGGGAACGCTGGCCTGCGCTGTGAGGACAACCATGAGCACTGACGCCGACAACGGTCAAAAAGGGTTCGGTGCATTGGCGCGATACTTGCGCGACCATTCCTGGAAGGCTGAGCGGATGCAGGACGAAACCGCCTTCAAGGCCCGAAAGGAAGGCGACCTGTGCCCGCTTCTCTACTACTTCCAGGTCAAGACGGAGCTGCAGCAGTTCCTCTTCTACATCGTTCCCGAAATCGACTTGTTCCAGGACATGGTGCCTCCGGTCGGCGAGTTCGTGTGTCGTGCCAACCATGGGATGCGTATCGGCAGCTTTGAGCTGGACTGGAGAAGCGGCAGGCTGTCCTTCAAGAGCAGCCTCAACTTCAAGGGAGTCGAGCTCTCGCCGATCCTGATCGACAACACCATCCAGCCAGCGCTCACGGCTTTTGACGAGTTCTTTCCCGGCGCGGCGAGAGTCATTGCCGGGCTCGACACGCCCGCTGACGCGATTCGAAAGATCGAGTATGGCGAGTGAGCGGCGGGCCGGTCGGCGGCGGCTCGCCTTCGTTCCTCCGAGAGCCGGGACGCGGAACCCACGCGGAGGAACGCTGTGGTCCTCGTTCAAACCCCCTTCCCGTGATTGCTTTTTCACGCGGGTTTAGACCAGGAAACGGACCCGGCCGACATCGACAAAACCTAAGCGCGGCGGGCTTTGCTCGCGTCAAAAAACGGAACTAGTTTCGTTTTCGCTATGTGAGCCGCCCGCGAGGGGGAGGCCGCGACGGATCAGCGCGGCTAAACCACTGCCGGCCAAGCCTTTGCGCGGAGCGGCTCAGCCGGAAAGTGGAGTAACCAGAACATGAGTTTTGATCAGCCCGCCGCCCAAGCGAAGAAGGCCCCTCAACGCACCAACCCCCGGAGCTCCCCAAGGAGTTGCTCCAGCGCCGGGCGCACCGGGACCACCTTCTTCCGCCGCCCCCGCTCCAGCGGACTCTTGCGGATCAACACCGACCCCAGCCGGTCCACGTCCGCATGCAGATACAGCTCCGTCGTCGCGATCGATCGGTGGCGGAGAAGGAGCTGAACCTGGCGAATGTCCACACCCTCCTAGAGCAGGTGGGTCGCCAGGCTATGACGAAGGATGTGCGGCGAGAGCCTCCGGCCCGTTGCCTTGATCCCCACCTCCGCACAACGATCGAGAAAGATGTTGCGCACCGCCCCCCGCGTCAGCGGTCGCCCCCACAGAAACCGACCCGCCGGACGGACCGCCAGCCACATCCCGAGCATGCGAGAGACCGGACGGTCCAGCGGCAGGCGCACATCCTGCCCCGAGCCCTTCCCGCGCCGCACCAGAATGCTGAAAATCTGGCCCACCTCGTGCCACACCACTCCCTCCGCCTCCAGAGGGCCGATCTCCGACGCCCGCAGCCCTGCCACATACGCGACTCCCAGCAGCACCCTGTTCCGCATCTCCAGAGAATCCTGAGGGAGCATCCCCGGCGAATCCCCCCAGAGCAGCCGGGCCACTTCGGCAACGGTCAGCACCTTGATCTCCTGCCGGTAAGACCGCCGTCCCGATAGCGAGGCGCCAGGGTTGCTCTCGATGATCCCGTGCGCCAGGCACCACTCCCCCAGGGAGCGGATCGCCACGACCAACCCGCGGCGAACGCTTTCCCCGCGACCTGCCACGTGCAGGCGCCGCAGGTGCTTCTCGATTAATTGCAGATCGAGATGAGCGATCGGCTGAGCCGCATCCTTGAGCAATCGCTCCACAAGCCGCCGGTACCTCCGGGCGGTCGCTTGCGATCGCCCGCGAACGCTGACCAGAGAGGACGTCCAGGCATCAAGAATGGCCAGATCATCAGTCCATTCTTCCGCGCCGCGAGGTACTTCGATTTCAACGGGATGTTTGCGGTCACTTTCTGCTGTATGAACCTCGGTAGATTGAGCTTTTGTGTCCATGGAAACACCCTGACTCGCAAGGCCAAAGCCTGTCAAATGGAACAGGTCGGTCGAGGAGTGGTTCGCGGCTGAGCTCGCTGCCTACCTCCACTCTCGCGGCCTGCCTACTTTCCCCCGTCCCGCCCTGCTGGGTGAGAAGGAAGAGGCGGCGCTCCACGGCACAACTGATCGAGTCTGAGCGGTAACGCAGCCTCGGCACATTGTTTCCGGGCGGCCATGCGACCGGCAGTGGTGTCTGCACCCCCGAAGCCCCGTAACCTTTCGCGCCTTCGAGAAGCGATCTCAGGCCCACCCGCCCAGGAGGAAACCGGCGCGAGCACTCGCGGTCGGTCAGCCAGCCCATCGGCGAGGCGAAAAAGGGTGAAGGAAAGCGCCCCTTCCCTTTCAGAAAGGGTGAAGCAAGTTGCACCTTTTCCCTCAAAAGGGTGAAGCAGGTTGCACCTTTTCTGAAAGCGGATTGCACCTTTTTCGTCCCCCTTCTCCCCCCCCTTATCCCCCAAAAACAGGAGGCCTTCGGCCTCGGCCCCTGGCGGGGCCGCAGGGCGCCGGCTTTAGAGCGGAGCTCGGGAAAGCGGCCTAAGAGGTGTATTTACCCCGCCATTTGTCCTGATCATCAGGACAAATCCCTGAGCCGCCGAAAGTCTCGATCTCTCGTGGATTTTTGCAGTTACACGCTGGTTGCACCGTCCCCCGATTTGAGGTCTTGCGCTCGAAGGATCAACCTGCTCTCGAAAGCGCTGCGCCCAGCATGGAGCGCCGCGATTCTTGGAGACCTATCCCATGTCCCTGGAACACGTGACTGCCGTCCTGGACCATTCGACCCAAAGAGGTCCCCGTCTCGTCACTCTGCTCGCAGTAGCCTTCAACTGCGATCAGCGCGGCGAGTGGACCACCGATCAGGCGACGCTGCGGAAAGAAGCTCGTGTGGGGCGGACCCGCATCAAGCAGATCCTCAAAGACCTGGTCGCCTGTGGCGAGCTCTCCGCCGTCTCCCACCACGGCCGGGGACGGCTTTCAACGTACCGGCTGCTGATCGGACCGGGAACGGCCACGAGCTGCGCCACAACCCAGCAGTCCGAGGCGTTGCAGCGGTGAGTGAGCCCGACTTCTGGGAGATGAGAGATTTCAGGATCTGCATTTCCGTTGCCTCGCGGGTCTCCCATCTTCTTTGGATTGTGTTGTTTACGCCACGTCTCCGCTTCTCGGCAGTTTGGAGGCCTTGCGCTCCTGAGGGCAACCTTGCCTTCGACGAACGGAGGAGCCAAATGTCGAACCCACTCTTCCAGAAGGCACTCAGGATGGAGCCGATCTGATGCGCCTCGATCCCGAGCACGCCCACGAGCTTCTCACCCGCATCGATCCTGGCCGGGTGCGTTCCGGCCAGGCCATCGGACTGCGCGATGGAGCCCTCCTGGCCCTCGTCGCGGCGGGTCTGAGCGCCGTTGAGATCGCCACCCTCCGTGCCTCGGCCGTCACCATGACCAGCGGCAAGCTCCTGGTCGCGGTCCGTCGGCACGGCCTCACCTGGTTCGTTGTCCTGCCCACCGATCTCGGAGCTCGGCTGATCGCCTGGCTCACGGAGTGCCGGCTCTGGGCCGTGCCTGAACCGGTCTTCCGAGGGAGTCGAGGCCCGCTGACCTCCATGGGCATCTGCAAGGTCCTCGAACGCTACCGCAACCACCACCAAGTGCCCGTGCGCCGCCGCCCGAAAGTTTCCTCAAGGCGTAAACCAGGCGTGGATTTGTGATATGATTTCCCTTGCTGAGTGCCGCAAGATCCTGGGCGAGGCAGGGCGCGGGCTCTCCGATGCCGAGCTTGAGCGCCTCCGCCAGGAGCTGTACGGCCTCGCCGACATCACGGTGACGTGCTTTCTGAACAAGAAGAACAGGGCCACCACCCATCCTGCCAAGGAGCCTTCGGGATGACCTCACTCCGGGCGATCATCTACTGCCGCGTCAGCAGCAAAGAGCAGACCCACAATCTCTCCCTCCCTGTCCAAGAAGAGCAGTGCCGAGCCTTCTGCAAGCTGAACGGCTGGGAGGTCGATCGGGTCTTCTTGGAGCGGGGAGAGTCCGCCAAGACGGCCAACCGCACGGAGCTTCAGGCAGCCTTGTCGTATCTGCGCGAGCAGAACAAGCGGCGCGTGAACATCCACGTCTTCGTGGTCACCAACGTGGACCGCTTCGCCCGTGACGCCTTTGACCACGCCATCATCCGTCGGCACCTGGCTGGGCTCGGCATGACTCTGCGGGCGGTAAGCCAGCCGATCGACGAGACTCCGGCCGGCAAGTTCATGGAGGGCATCTTCGCGGCCCTCTCCCAGTTCGACAACGACGTCCGGGGCGGGCGGACCAAGGCCGGCATGCAGGAGGCCGTGCGCCGCGGCCAATGGGTCTGGAAGCCACCTCTGGGCTACCTGCCGGACGGCAAGACCCTGAAGCTCGACCCTCAGCGCGCTCCGCTGGTGAGGCTCGGCTTCGAGCGCTTCGCCACCGGCCTCTACTCCAAGGCACAGGTCCTCGAGGAACTCACCAAGCGGGGTCTCCGCACCCGGCAAGACCGCGAGCTGTCCCCGCAGAAGTGGGGGGAGATGCTCACCAACCGCGTCTACATCGGCCGGATCGTGCAGCGCACCTGGGATATCGAGACCGTCGGCAACTGGCCCGCCTTGGTCGACGAAGACACCTTCTGGCGCTGCCAGAGCCTCCTGGCCACGAAAGGCGAGATCGTGCCGAAGGAGCGCAACAACCCGGACTTCCCGCTCCGGAGCTTCGCCACCTGCGGCCACTCCGGCAAGCCCCTCACCGGCTCCTGGTCTCAGGGCAGGCGCCAGCGCTATGCCTACTACCACTGCCCGCCGAAGGCCCGCTGCCGCAAGACGAACGTCCGGCGGCGCGACCTGGACGCTCAATTCGTCAGCCTCTGGAGCGCCTCCGGCCGCACCCCGAGCTCGTGAGCCTCTTCCGCACCATCGTCCTGGATGTCTGGAAAGCCCGGAAGGAAGACGTCGCCGCCCTGCGGGCCGCGGCCGAGCGGAAGATGGCGGACCTCAAGCGGCGCAAGGACCAGCTCGTCGAGGCCTTCATCTTCCAGAAGGTCATCGACGAGGCCACCTACAAGGATCAGCTCGGCAAGCTGAACGAGGCCATGGCCCTGGCCGAGATCGACCAGCACGACCACAGGAGCGAAGAGCTGGACATCGAAGCCGTGCTCGACTTCGCCGAGAAGGTCTCCCTGGACGCACCGAGGCTCTGGCTGGAAGCCAACCTCGACCAGCGTCAGAGGTTCCAGACTCTACTGTTTCCGGCAGGATTGGAGGTCAGGGATGGGCAGGTTCGAACCGCTGTAAGTTCCTCATTCTATGAGGAGTTACAGCACTTCACCGCCCCTGGGGAACGTTTGGTAGACCAACTGCGTCTTGGTTGGAAATCCGTCATCGCTTGGCTGCGGGCCGTCAACGCTTGGAGCCAGCCAGCCGGGGCAGAGAGTCACTAGCGGCCGGCCAAGGCGCATTATCCCTCAACAGCCCCTGTCTGACGATGTCTGCCCATCAACGCCCCCGTCCGCTCCGCAACGGGGCCGCTTCCCCAGCCGGGGCGCCTCCGCAGCACGGTGAGCCTTTTCCTCGCCGGCCGGGTCGAGTATCCTGAAGTCAGGGAGACGCGGACGAGGATGCCCGACACCATGAGAGCACCTGTGAAGGAAGTCGTCGAGAAGGCCCTCAAGCTCGACGAGCACGGTCGCGCCGAGGTCGTCGAAGTCCTTCTCAAGAGCCTCGAAGTCGAGGACCTCGAGGAAGAGGCCGACTTCGTTGCAGAGCTCGACCGCCGGGCGGCTGAACTGGAAGCTGGCACGGTGAGGGGCATACCCTGGGAGGAGCTGTGGGCAGAGCTCCAGCGGGAGCGCGGTGGCTCGTAGCCTGGTAGAATTCCACCCCGGCGCTCGCCGGGAAATCAGAGAAGCTTGTGCCTGGTACCGCGAACGAAGCCTTTCAGCGGAAGATGGGTTTCTCGCTGAACTGAGACATGCCGTCGAGCAGGTCTCGATCGCGCCCGATCGATGGCCGTTCTTCAAAGCCGGGACCCGCCGATACGTCTTCAACCGCTATCCATACAGTTTGTTCTACCGTGTCGTTGGACGTGTGGTGAGAGTTCTGGCAGTTGCGCACGACAAGAGGCGGGAAGGCTACTGGACCGACCGGCAGTGAGGCGTGGTTCACGCACGCCGCCCTGCATTCCGGAGACCGGCCGCCCGGATCGCCTTACCGAGGCCCTCGAAGGCGGCTTCGTCCTCGGCTGCCACCTCAGCCTCGGTCCGCCCTATCAACCGTGCACGACATCGGCTGGGCACCAGATCGCCGCTGTCTCATCTCCCAAAGCAACGGTTCGACCCTTGAGATACTCAACTCCGACCCAGGCGCAGGCCAAGGCATCCAAGGCGTCTTCATATCGCTTGAGGTGCGCCAACGCGGGAATGTCCTCGGGGGCAGGTACATCAAAACCCAAAGGACCAAACACCTTCTCGAGGGCTCGGTAAATGGAGTTGAACACTCCCAGCAAGGCATGGATGCGATCTGTGCGATCGAGGTCAGGCCAGTACCTTCCAGACTTACCGACCTTGTAAGATACCCGGCGATCACGCTGAAGCAAGGAAAGTAACGCAGGATGCGGGTATACCTCAACGAGCCGGTTGACCTCAGCGGCTTGGGTCGCGACCGTGGCGAGTTTGTAACCGCTGGCCTGAGCCGCCGAAGATAACTTGGCTCCGAGTGGTCCCGGGCGCGTCAGGCTCGGAGTATGCGTAGAGCACCAGCGAGAACCAAACTCAACGGAGACCGCTATGTCGGCAGCACGGCGTGACGAAAATGAAACAGTCGCCATGGGCATATCCACCGTGATGAGGTCGACAGGTCGACCGGCAAGGGAACGAGCGGCGCTCAACAGACGCGGTACATCCGGCAGAGCCCCGGCGAACTTCTTGGATGACCAATCTGTCTGCAAACCTCCGGCCTGCGCAAAGAATTCATCGTAACTTGGCGCTACGGTCAGGCAGCGCCACTCGGCATGATCGCCCTGCACGAGCGCAACTCCGCTCGGTTCGGTCGCTGTCCAGGCGGCATCGAGTGCAAGGATTGTCTTCAGCATGTATTCCATCCCTCGCAAATGTCACGAGGAGATAACGCCTCGTAGGGCGGGAATATGCCGAGAGAGCGTGGCACGTTGCCCGATCAAGCGAATTCAGCGCGTCAACTCTCCGCCCAGAACCTCGACCAGTTCGGCAACGACCCGCAGCTCACCTGCATCCGCACCGGTCAGCACGATGGGTTCGAAGGCAGTATTCACCGGCGTCAGTGTGATCCTCTCATGACGCCACGAGTCGCCATCTTTCGCCTTCTCACTGTCGTAACGCTTGACGGTGAAGCGCTCGCCCGTCTCGGGATCAACAGCGTCCAAGAGCCGGACGAGCACGGTCCTACCCTGATTTGTGCCTTCGACCGGGGAACGGAAGAGGCATAAGGCGCCATTGGGGATCATGGGCTCCATGGATTTGCCGACCACCTGGGCAACGAACATCCCGGGGCGCAGGCGGTGGCGCGAGTCGATCTCGATCCACTCGAAGCCATCCTCCTCAATGTACTGCCCTTCGCCAAAGGCACCCGCGGCGGCCTTGAGAGGGACGAACGGCACGCACGTGACATACCTTTGTTCCGGCTCTGGCTTAACGAACCGAAGGAGTGCCATGCTGGCTTCAGCGGATTCAGAGGAGCTTCGGACGGCTGCCTCCGGGCCAGGCGAAAGCGCGCCTACGGCAACGACTCGATCGAACCAGGATGTATCGTTCCTCACCGCTCGCTGCTTTTCTTTCCCCACCAAGTGCTTGGCGATGCGCGAGATGGCCCGCACGACTGCGTCCTTGTCGTCGAGCTCAAACGATCTCACCACGACCACCTCGTAGCCGAGGTTGTCGAGCTTGGCCCGGATGGCCGAGTCTTTCTCTGCCTGCTCTGGGTTGCCGTGGATGTGCCCCGCCATGCCGTCGAGGTAGACGCAGATGCCCTTCTCTTCCTCGTCCTCGCCGCCGTAGAAGAAGTCCGGGATCGTTCCACCGAAGCCGGCACCGAGATCGATGTGGTGCTGGCAGAGCGGCGCAGGGAGGCCCGCCTCACTCAGGAACTGTTTGAAGCGGCTTTCGATCCAGGTCTGGCTCTGTCCGGCCGTCGACAGGGTCTTCGGCAGGTTCTCCGGGATCGGATACACCTCGACGAGGCAGTCAGTGTTGGCGCCGAGGATCTGGGCCGCGACTTGCCTGTCCAGGTATCGGTGATAGAAACGGTTGCGGTAGGTTTGCAGGCAGTCCACGCACGAGGATTCGCAGGCCCCTGGACACTGCGTGAGGAGCTCGAGCGCTGCGTTCCGCACCTCCTCCCATCGCTCGGCGAGATGTTCGAGGAGTCCCGATCCGCCAGGCATCGGGTCGTAGAGGAGCACATCGCAGGCGTCTTCGCCGACGTGCCCGAGCGCGAGCACCTGGAGGTCCTCGATCTCCATGTCGAGCACCCGCGCCGCTCCCATCCGCAGGGCCTCGACGAGGCTGAAGCCCACCTTCCGGTCCTCCACATCGTGCAGGCCCAGGACGTCCACTTCGACATCCGCGAAGAAGCCCGTGGATTGCACGACATGCCTGCAGCGCTCCAGGTGCAGCTTCTCGAACTCTTGGCGAGATTTCGTGCTCGCAAAGGGTGAGTGCGACTGCCCGCAAGCCAGGCACAACGGAAAGCCGAGCCGCGTCTGCTCGACCTCCTTGCGCGGTCCCACATTGACGAGGCGCAACTGCACTCCGTGCCGGAACCGGATGTCGAGCCCTCCCCAGGTCCAGGCGGTACCGCCTCGGTGGTAGCCACGGTCGCTGCCGTAGACCGCCACGGGCATCTGGAAGCGGAACTCCTCTTCGTCCGAAATCTGGGATTGCGAGGGCATGATCACGTCGCACACCGGTACCGCACGCAGCTCCTGCTCCGCGAGCGGCGCCATGGCCGTGTCCGTGCCCAGCTCCTGCACCACCTGCTGGTCAACGACCACGCTGAAACGCATCGTCTCCTCGGGCGTGAGGAGGAAGCGACGCGGCACGAAGCGGAAGCCGTTGGCGTAGATCGCGTTGCCGGGCACGTACTCGCGCAGCGCCAGCGCCGGCGGCCGCGGCAGGTCGAAGTCGTCCAGGCCCTGTGTCATGCGCGGCGGTTCCGCCGTTCCGATTATGCTCCCCGACTCGAGACCGTAGCCTGGCAGGAAGCCCTCGCGAGCCAGGGCTCCCATCGTGTCGGAGTCATCCGGGCCGCCTTGCGCCTTGCGGCGAGTGGAAGAGTAGGTACCCTTGAGCCGGGCGATCACCTTCTCGCAGCGGCGCTCGTGGGCCTTGTCCTCGGGGTCGAGATCACCCTTCTTCAACTTCACGGCGCCGAGCCGTTGCAACTCGCCCAGCGCCCAGTCGAGACGCCGCTTGAAGCGCCGGAGGACGGTCTGGAGGGAGGTCGGCATCTCGGCGACCAATCGATCGAGAAGGGCTTCCGCCACGGCCGCCGCATCCTCCTCGGGCCATGCCTGGGTGAAGGCCCGCTTCACAGCAGCGAGCACCGGGCCGCGATGGGCCGCGATAATCGAGCCGAGCTCGCTGACATCGCGAACCTCGGCCAGGACATCGCCGCCGGGGGTGAACAGGTAATTCCGGAGCGTGGGTGGGAAGCAGCGCCCGAGCGTATCCTCGATCGTCTCTCGCGTCTCGCGATCAGACCTCCTGGCAACGCCGTGCAGAGCCGTCAGCACGGTCGCGTGGACGTGCTTGCGAATCATCACCTCGTTCTTGAGGTTGAAGCGCGGGGGCTCCACTTGGTCGCTGAGCAGCTTCAGCGGCTCCCGGAAGTAGGCTTGATCGAAGCCGGTGGCCTGGGCGTAGGTGAGGTCGACCGCCATCCGGTGGCGACGCCCCGCGCGTCCCGCGCGCTGCCAATAGTTGGCGGCGGTCGGCGGCACATTGCGCATGAGGACCGCGTCGAGCGTACCGATGTCGACTCCGAGCTCGAGCGTGGGCGTGCAGACCAGCACGTTGAGTTGCTCCCCCTCGCCCTTGAACTGTTTCTCGATGCGCTCGCGCCCCTCGTTCGGCACCTGTGCCGAATGCTCCGCCACGCGCAGCATCGAGTAGTTGCCGTCGAGCACGCGCAGATCGAAATCATCCTTCGGCTCTTCCTCCCGCACCAGCCGGCCGCCGCAACGCCAGGCCATGCAGAGCCCCGTCGGCCCCTGGCGAATCGTGGTACGCCGGCACTTCTCGCAGCGGTAGCGGCCTGAATGCGGACTGAGAGTGAGCTTGGAGCTGTCGATCTGATACGTCCCCGCGCTACCCTTAAGCTGCTTGCCCCATCCCGAAAGGTTGACCGGGACGAGCACCTTCTGCTTGCAGAGGCCGTCCCACAGCTCCTTCAGGAACGATTCGATCTCGCGCCCGGGCACGCCCCAGCCCGCGACCGCATTCCACACCTGCGTCGGCCGGCTGCCGATCCACTGGGTAACGCGTGCCGGCACGTCGGAAGGGCCTCGGCTCAGCTTCACCCCCCTGGGACCGCCAGTGAAGGTCGGGAGATAGCCGTACTGCACCTCCTTGTCGCCACTGTTCCACATCTTTTCGAAAAGCGCCGTCGCCGCGTCGTGGAGAACCCGGATCCGCCGCAGATGGTCGAGCAGGGCGGCGATCCCCTCAGCGAGCGCGTCTTCGGTGACACCTAGCTTTCCGGCCCATTTCGGCACCAGGGGCAGATCGGTCGTCACTCCTCGATATCCGACTTTCAGCCGTCCCCACGGTTCCAGGCCGAGGCGCTGCTTGACGCCCGTGGCAAGTTCCCGGAGCACCTGGATGCGGAGGAAGTAGAGCCGCTCCTCGCGGTGCTTGGTGCCGCTCTCGTCGAAAGGCACCACCTGCCAGACCTCGGGCAGGAGCGCTCGCGACAGCTCGCGATCCTTGTCGAGGAGATCGTCGAGCGCGTACACCACGTCGCCGATCGTCGCGGCTCCCGCCTCGATCTGCTGAGCCACGAGCGCTCGCAACCGGAAGCGGCGGGCGTGGTCGCGCATCCACCCCGCCTGGAAGGCAGCGTCCTGACGGTTGTCGGCGAACACCAGGAGGCGTGGCCGTTCGGAGAGGTGCACCATCGACTGCGCGAGCACATGGACGTCCGACACGCTCACCGCGCGCACCGGACGGGCCGGCTCGCGGTAGCTACCTCCTCGCGGGCGCTTCCCGAGCGCCTGGCACGCGACGCACGAATGGAGCAGGCCCGGAAGATCTTCCTTCGTGCGGACCGCCTGCACCGGCACCTGGGTGTTCTGCGCATTACAGGCGGCGCAGGCGGCGGTGCGCTCCTCCTGCAGTGAACCGCAGTGGCTGCACACAAACAAGGGATAGAGCCGCGGGTGGTCGAGCTCGTGGTCCGCAGGCGGAAGCACGTCGCCGTCCTCGTCCACCTCCTCGGCGTCTTCGTCCTCGTCCGGACGGACGACCAGCCGGTCGACGAAGATCACCCGAGTGCCGCCGGTCTCCTCCGGCAGGTGCTCCCAGACCCGCGTGGTGCCGACCCGATCGCCGCCGGTGGGTCCGGCCTTGACTCTGGCTTTCAGGCTGAAGTCCTTCACCCAGGTCAAGTAGTAGTGCTGGCCACAGGTCGTGCAGGTGATGAGCGGGAAGCGCCAGAAGTCCTCATCGAGCTCGGCGTCGGCATCTTCGCCGGACAGCCAGAGCCGGGTTGCGGCAGCGGGGCCGGAGAAGGTCACGACGGCGCCGCCGACGCCGCGCACGAAGGAGTGCACCACCGGACGCAGCAGCGGATCGTGACCGCCTCGACCGCAAGCGGCGCCGAGCGCCAGCCAAGCCAGAATCTCGGCTTCGGGCACGGGACGGCCAAGCTTCTCCGCCAGCAAGTCGGGGAACTCCGCCAGAGCGCGCGGCTTGTTCAGGGCACACGCGAGCTGGTACACCAGCTCGTTGCCGGCGAGCTGGCTCGCGAGCGAGGCCTGCCAGCCTTCGCGACGGAGCCTTGCGCCTCCGAGAGCTACGAGCTGCGCTGAGATGGCCTCTGCGACTTCATGATCGGGGGCATCCACCGCTTTCAGGAGCGCGGCGAGCACGGCGTGCGCATCTGCCGGCGGCCCGTCCGGGACGTGCCGCCGCTCGTTCCAGCGCAGCTCGTCGTAGATCTCGCGGACGACCTCGACCTGCTCTGCGTCCACCCCGAAGAAACGGCGGGCAAAATCCTTCGCCGGCTCAATGCTTCCCTCCGGATCGGCGAGGGTCGCGGAGGTGGCGACGTGCCGCACCTGGTGGGCCTCCTTGCCGCAGAAGGTGCGCAGCCGACGCACGAGGCAGGCTGTCTCGGCGCCCTGCGCTCCGCGAAAGGTGTGAGCCTCGTCGAAAACCAGGAATTCGAGTGGCGCGCCTGCGAAGATGCCCACGTCCTTGCCGCGGGTCAGCAGAAGCTCGAGCTGCTTGACGTTGGTCAGCAGGATGCGCGGCTGCCCGCCGTCGGCGCGCATCGCCTTACGGCTCGCTCGCTCCTCGGGCGCCAGCAGCGTCAGCGCCTGCCCGGTCTCACGGATCTGCCTCAGGCGCTCGTGGTAGGCAGCGTTGGTCGTGCCCGCGGGCATCCGCTCGCCGCGCACCTGGCTCTCCTCGTCGGGAGTCTTGCCGATGTACATGCCAAACGAGATGCCGCGCCCGGCGAGCAGACCGCGCAGGCGGTCGAGCTGATCCTCGGCCAGCGCGTTCATGGGATAGACGATCACGGCTAGCACGCCGGGGGGCGCGCCGGCGTCCTGCAATTCAAGGCAGCGGCTGATGATGGGATAGAGGAAGGCCTCCGTCTTGCCCGAGCCGGTGCCGGTGGACACCAGCGTCGTGCGGCCCGCCTGCATGGCGCGGATGGCCTCCTCCTGCTGCTTCCGAAGCTGCTCGTAAGGCACCACTGCCCGCATCTGCGGATGAAAGACGCCGTCCGCCACCAACTCGGCCACAGTAGCCCCCGGCTTGAAAGGTCGCGAGAGGCTGACGAACGGACCCTTGCGCAGCGGAGTCTTGCGCGTTTCCTCGAGTTCGAGGAGCGCCCGGAGCTGGGCGTAGAGATCCGGGTCGGCGAGCGGATAGGTGGTGAGCTGGTAGTGGAGGAAGTCGTCAACGACCCGCTCGGTGAAGGCAATGGGGTTGAGGGCCATGGGTCAGTGCTCCATCCCAGGCAGACGGGGCTGGGGCGAGGACGGCTCGGCGCCGATCGTCGCGGGTTCAGGTGAGGCCGCCTCCGACATTCCCTCCAGGATCGCCTTCGCGTGCTGCTCGCACTCGGCCCAGCTCTCTTCCGGAGTTTGGGCGAGCTGCCAGTCGAGGAAGCGTTCGCCAAGGCGGCTGCGCACGGGCTGCGGAGTGCGGGCTCGTTCGTCGTACTCGCCGATGTCGACCGTGCGAGTGAGGCCGAGTCCGGCGAGGCAGAGGGTCTCGGGGAGCATCCAGCCGTCGCCTTCGTTTTGCTCGCAGAACTCCTGAATGCCCGCGTCACGGTCGCCCGCAGCGGCGATGGCAGCCTGAAGGTCCTCAAACGCGGCAAGGGAAAGCACAGTGTGACGCAACTCGGGGCCCTGAGCCTTGTCCACTCGCCAGAAGCCCTTGGGGTCCAGCCGCCGGCAGAAGACCTTGGCGGCCAGATAAGTCCTCGGGTGGTCGCAGTCCTTCAGGATCCAGGCGAAGTCGGCGCGATCGAGGCCGTAGAGCACGGCAACGACGGCATCTAGCATGCAGCGGATGCGGAGGCGTTCATGTTGAGTCACCGCCCATGTCCTTTTATACCCGCATCTAGCACCGTCAAGCTCCTGCCACCACGCAGCAAAGAAAGGGTGGGTCGCGTTAAGACGAAGAACAAGCAGGGAGACTGGAGTTCGCATTTGGCACCTCGGAAGCGCCACGTCCTTCAGGAAATATCGGCTAACGTGTTGACCAGTAAGTCGTTGCCGAACCATCCAATCGAAGCAGAAGGAATTGAGAATCGCACTAAGATGCAGAGCTCTATTCAGAGGGTCTTGCTCCTCTGGAAATGACGCATTGTTGACCGAGTGCCCGGAAGGCACCGTCGGCAGGCAAGACGCAACAATACTGCGCGTGTTGGTTGCACCGGTCACGTCCATCACTGCGACCTTAGGGCGCATGATTACTTTCCGCGACTCGACCACATCTGAAATTGGCAGATAATATTGCGCTCCCGTTGCAAGCGTCCCAGTTGGCACATCGCCCCAGACAGCCCCTCGCCCCTTTCCCGACACCCATCGTTTAGCGAATGCCTGGAACTGCGCAACATTGCGACCCTCTACAAGCGGCAGCAACCGCCCCTCATCAGTTGAAACGTAGTCGCCTAGGCATGTCAGAGAGGCGGTTGTCTCCACAACATCCCGTCGACGGAAAAGCTCTCTATCGTCGCTCATATTGAGCTCACGAGAGTATTGAATACCCCATTCGCCAGAGCTGCCTCCATGGAAGACCACGCCATCCTTTAGCATGCATCGCATAATGTCGGTATCTCGTGGGCTGCCGAACAGTGGGAGCACATAGTCGCTAGGAGAGAACTTCACAATGAACTCGCGTTCAATTTCAATTGCGTTGGGTGTTCGCTCCGCCCAGCGCCCGAGTTCTGCCTCCATGACCGCAGCATTGATCACTTCGGTCGCCCCTCCCCGCTGCAAAATGACCGCGGCAAAACGGCTGGACCGATGAATGGGGAAGATCTCCTGCCTGTTCTCGAAGTCGTAGAACCATTCGAGCTTATTGTGATCGATGACATTTCTTCGCAGCAGGATACTACCTTTCTCAGTTGCTACTGAAGAAGGGAGTATCAGGCCAATTCTGCCTCCATCGCGGGTTAAGTGCAGTGCTAGCTCAAGAAAAAGCCTGTGGGTGTAGAACTTACCGCCACCCTGCAAGTGGAAGGGGCGACAGTTTTCTCGGCCTGAATGGCGAAACCAGTTGTTCAGTGACCCCACCCCGCCAACCAGATGAAGCCACGCTTTCTCAACTTCGGGCACTACCGCAAAAAGTTGATTGCGCGCCGACTTAGCTTCTATGGGTGTCAGTGAACGGTACAGTGGATTGTGATTTGAGAAGAACTCGAGCGTTTGTGCGTGAATCGTTTCCCATGGGGGATTTCCAACTACGGCATCAAATCCTCCGCCTGTGAGCTGCGAAAATGCATCCGGAAAGGCGAGCTCCCAGTGAAAGAACTGTACGTCTTCTGAAACTTTGCGTGTTGTCTGATCATCCTGTAGGGCACGGTCCCCAAGGTCCGACGGGGTTGGTGCAGTCGAAAGTTCCGAATAGGGCCAAAACCACACCGCGCACCACGAGTCGAGATAGCGTCGAATCTTGCTGATCTCCTCGTCAGTCAAAATCCGAGTCCTCCATAACTCGGCTCGAAAGTCGGATTGACTTGCGGGAACGCGCTGCAGTTCACTGTAAAGTCGACGAATGCGGGAGAGAGCAGCCCCCAAAGTATCCGAATCGCTTCCCTCAAAGAGCCGCCGCTGACCAGAATCGGCAGCATCCACAAGCTCTTGGATGACCTTGCGAAGGTCAGTGAGCTTGTCGTGCCACTGGTTGGCTGGGTGATTGACTCCTTCCCAATGTTGATCTGGGCTCCCTCGTTTCCATGCGGCGGCAGGATAGCATTGAAGGTCATCAAGCCATGCTCCCACCAAAGCGTTGCCACGCTGGAGTTTGTGGTCCAGGAACGTGAAGGGCAACCGCCGGTCGAGGGTTTCGACCCAGAGCGCCACCCGGGCCAACTCGACAGCAAGTGAGTCGATGTCCACGCCGTACAGGCAGTGCTCGACTACGGCGCGGCGCACGATGGCATCCAAGCGCTCCTCGAGACCTTCGCTTGGAAGGCTGCGGTCGGCTTCGGGCAGGAACTCGCAGCGCACAACGGTGCGCCCGTTGGTCTGCTGTTCAATCCGCTCGTGGACGTGCAGCGACTCAATGACTGCCTCGGTGAGCACGCGTAGGGCGGCGACGAGGAAGGACCCGGAGCCCATGGCCGGATCGCACACCTTTAGCGAGAGAAGCGCTTCGGGCGGGCGCACCCTAAGGCTCGCGTCTCCCGTCTGTTCATAAAGGAGCGGTTCCAGCGTGCGGCGCACGGTCGGTAGGGTGAGCTGAGGCCGGGTATAAAACGTACCGGCGCCTTTGCGCGTGCCGCCCCAGCGCACTAAGTAGAACTCCCCGGGGAGCTTCACGTCCGCGACGAGTTGCTCTGCCGCGACATCGAGTTCAGACTTCCACGCAGCGTGGACTTCGGTCGTCCGCCCCCGAGGCTTCTTGACGAGCTTGCCGACATCGACGGCGCGGCGGCCCCAAGCGATGGCGCGCGCGCGGGCTGCGACTCGGGCGTCGTCAAGCTCCAACGTATCGGTTACCGCCGGAACATCCGTATCTTCGTCCTCATCGTCTTCCTCTGCATTCTCCGGAACCTCGGCGATCTCACCCGAATCGTCTTCACCAGCTTCCTCCTCACCGATCACGACTTGTTTCTTGATCTTGGCCTTGTCCACCAGGGCGGCGAGGGCTTTGTCGTCCATGGCTTCCAGACGGTCGAGCGGCAGGGCTGGCTGGTCGCCGAGGTTGAGGAAGAGCACAGGTTCATCGCCGGCCCGGTGCAGCTCGTAGTCGAGAGGATGCCGATATATTCGCTGGTCAGCTCGGTGAAGTCGACCGGTGCAGCCACCTTGCGCCAGCCAGCACCTTCGCGGACCATCTGGGTCGTGCGAGTGAGCAGCACAAGCACCTGATAGATCACGTTATCGTCGGGCGACTTTTCCAGATCTTCGAGAAGCGCCAGCGCCCGCTGCACGCCGTCGCCGCCGTTGTCGCCCGGGCGGAACAGGTCGCCGCCGTAGGCCGGCAGGGTAACGGCCGGGTGAGGCGAGCCCCGGTAGAGCAGGTGAAAGAGCGCGAGCAAACGAGGCCATGCCATGTGCCGTGCCTTGCGGCGCTCGGGCGTTAGACGATCGAGCTGGTCGAGCAGCCCACGCAACCCGTAGGCTTGGTGATAGACCGGACTGTCGACCGGGAGCAGCTCGCGAGCTTCGGCGAAGAGCGTCACCACAAGCCGCATCACGAAGTGGCAGGCAGCAACGTAAAGATCGGCGCCTTTGTGGTTCTTCCACACCGGCCCGATCAGCGGCTGCCTGCTCCGGAGCAGGGTCTCCACGGCGCGGCGTACGTTTTCTCCCAAAGCCGCCGAGAGCTTGCCCTGCCCCTGGCGGGTGTCCCGGATCGCGGCCAGCAGCGGGCTCTGGTCGGCACCGATCCGCAGGAGCGAGGCGGGCGCGAGCACGCGCCGCAGGACGGCCAACTCGTCCGAGAGCAAATCGGCGACGAGCCAGCGCTCGGCCTCCCACTCGGTCCAGGCGAGGCTGTCAGTGTCGGTCCAGACCAAGCGCCACTGTTGGCCGTTGGTCAGCAGCCCCAGGGGGATGGCGCGCCGACGCAGGTACTCGACGACTTGTGCCGCCGGGCGGCGTCCCTTGCCGACTCCGATGCGCGTCGCGTGCGTGGTGAAGACCGCGAGCACCTCGCCATCAGGGCCGGTCCAGCGACGCCGCGGCTTGAGCACCGTTCCGTCGAGGAGCTTCTCCGCGTCAGAGGCACCCAGGGCGTTGCCCTTCTGCCAGCCGTCGCGCAGGCCGCAGCCCTCCTCCAGCACCACGTCGAGCAACGTGCCGAGAGCGGCGGCCTCCGGCTTTACAGAATCGAGCGCGACCAGCGCGGACCGCAGCCGATCGGCAAGGCCCCTCGGCGGACTCTCGGGCGCGGGCAGTCCGTCGAGCGCCGAGGGTGAGAGGAGATTGCCACCGTGGCGCAGCGCGGTCCAGGCTTCATGGAGGCTCATCGGACACCTCCACGGAGGCGGATCTCGACGGCGATCGGATAGACACGGGCCTCGCCTCGCAGGGCATAGCGCTTGGGCAGCACCCGTTCGAGCGTCCGCTCGGCCTCGGCAGCGAGGCGCTCCTGCACCTGCTCGTAATGGCTTTTTCGCAGAGCCAGCTCGGCTTCGAGATCGGCGAGACGCTTCTGCTTCTCCTGGTCGACCTCGGAGAAGATCGACAGCTGGAGGATCTGCACCCGGATCTTCTCGGCCTCCTTAACGAGCCTGGCAAGTTGGTTCTTGCTGAGCTCCCGCTCCAGTTCCTTGCGCCGGCCTTCGAAGCGCTTCTTCTCCAGCTCACGCACGGCCTTGCCGGAGGCTTGTATTCGACTTGCGAGCGACGCCGTCAGCTCAGCTTGCAGCGCGCGCACGCGCTCCTTGAGGGCGTCCTCGATGTCGTCCCACACCTCGCGCGCCGCATCGCGGTCGGCGGGGGTCGGAGGCGCGTTCCAGCCGCGCGCGGGCCGGTGGGCGAGCGCCTCGCCGAGCCGTTCGCCATGCACGGGGAAGGCGAGCGTGCGAACCCAGTGGTGGCAGGGCTCGCGCAGCTCGTTGACGGCCAGCTCCTCGACGGTGAGGAGCACCAGCGCATCAGCGCCCTCGGGCACCTCGCCCGTGCGCGCCGTCCATCTCGTCGCGGCGCTCGGACCGCCCGGGAAGCGGTAGCGGGCGAATGTGGACATCACGCGGTGGTAGAGAGCATCGCCCAGGTGCAGGAGGCGCGAGTCCGGCTCGGGGATGTAGACGGGCCGGCCGTTGCGCGGCTGGACGTAGTGCTTCGGATCGAAAACGAGAGCGAGCAGCGGTTCCGACGGGCCACCCTCGCGCAAAGCGTGGTCGACGAGATCCCGCCAGAGCGGGGGCACAGGGGGGACGAGGCGATCGCGGCCCGCGCCGTCGGGCCTCAGCCGGGGGCGCCCGGCCTCGATGGCGAGGGCGGTTTCCAGCGTCTCGCGCAAGGTCTCGGGCGAGACATCGAGCTCGGCCTTGAGACCTTCGAGGTAAGCCAGATCCTCGGCGCCGGGCAAGGGGCTGCCGGCCGGGAGGTCGTCCACGGCATCGGCATTCTCCGCTCCGGCGCGTTCGATCACACGCTCGAGCCGTTCCTCGACGACCTCCGCGTCCTCCTCCTCGGCGAAGTGAGCAAGGATCGCGTCGGCGAAGATCTCGTCAGTGACGACCCGGTCCTCTCTCGTCCGGCTGCGCTTCGCGAGCACCTTGCCCAGAAAGCGCATCGAGGCATCGTCGGTGCTGTCGAAGTGAAAAATGGAAACATCGCGCTCCTGCCCGTGCCGGTCGAGGCGGCCGTTGCGCTGCTCCATCCGGGCTGGGTTCCAGGGGATGTCCCAGTGCAGCAGGTAGCGCGCGGCCCGCTGCAGGTTGAGACCCTCGCCGGCGGCATCCGTCGCAACGAGAATGCGGGCCGGCTTGCGCGGATCGTTGAAGGTCATCTTGATCGCGTCGCGGTCGGCGTCGTTCATGCCGCCATACAGCGTGAGCAGCCAGTCGCCCTCACCGTAGTGGGCTCGCAGCCGAGCGGAGAGATAGTCGAGCGTGGCGAGGTACTCGGTGAAAATGACCAAGCGCTCGTCGCCGCGCCAGGTCTGCGCGTCACGCAGCTTCTCGTCGATGAGCGCCTCCAGCGCGCGGAGGCGGGCGTCGGCCACAACCCTGGGAGCTCGCGCCGCCACCTCGGCGACGTACGCGTCCCGGTTGAGACCGGGCGGCACTCGGCTCACGCCAATGGCGGCGACCTGGCGCGTGATCTCGGTAATCTCGTCTTTGAGGGTGCCATGCCACTGCCGCAGCCAGGCGCCGATGGTGCGGTCGGAGTGGCGTTGTCGGCTCTCGCGTTCCGCGTCGTTATCGGTATCATCGGCCTGCGCGTCGCGCGCACGGGTGACTGCGGCGGCCCCGGCGCTCTCCGCGAGCGTTTCGAGCCCCTCCATCAGGGCCAGCCAGCTCTGCCCGAAGGCCCAGGGGCCTGAGAGCAGGCGCTTCTGCAGCACCTCCGTGGCAAAGCTCGCGGCGGTACGTTCCTGATGGTCCGCGCCGCGCAACGTCTTTTTGAGCGCATTGCGGAAGTCCCGCACGGCCAGTTGAAGAGCGCGCTCGTGGGAGCCGAAGTGCAGCGCCGGGAGCGCCGTCACGAAGCGTTCGGAAAAGCGCGCGGGCTCGCCCAGCGCCGTGTAACAGGCGTTGATCTCGCTCTTGAGCCGACGGATGACGGCCTCGCCCACGCGGCGGCGGTCCTGGTCGTCGAGTTCGGACTTACGGGTGAAGCGCACCGGGTCGAGCACCTCGAGCAGGCCCGAGAACGAGCGGGTATGGCCGTTGTGGGGCGTGGCCGTCAGGAAGATGCGGTGCTCGAACCAGGGCGCAATGCGTTGGAGCATCTGCGACACGTCGGAGTCCGAGCCGAAGCTGGCCGGCGCGAGGTTGTGAGCCTCGTCCACGATGAGCAGGTCCCATCGCAGAACCCCCTCCCTGGGCTCCCCGGCGGAGCGGAATTGCTCGAGCACGTCGGGCTGCTTGAGGTAGTGGTAGCTGGCGATGATGCGGTCGTGGGTGCGCCAGGGATTCGCATCGACGCCGATCTCGCGCTGGAGCCTCAAGGTCTCCTGCCGATCGACCATCGCGAAAGGCAGGGCGAACTTCTCCTGCATCTCGTCGCGCCACTGAGTGCGAAGAGCGGCCGGGCAAAGAACGAGCACGCGTCGGATGCGACGCCGGAGCATCAGCTCGCGGAGCACCATGCCAGCCTGGATGGTCTTGCCGAGACCGACGGCGTCGGCCAACAGAAGGGCCACCCGGGGCATCTCCAGGGCGCGCAGCACGGGGACGAGTTGATAGGCCTCGGGGTGGACGGCGCCATAGAGCGGAGCGGCGAGCGGCGGCCGGTCGCCGTCGAGCCCCGAGAACGGGAGCGAAGGAGTCAGCGCCGACCAGCGGGACGCCCGCACCATCGCATCGAGCTCCCGCGGATCCATCGGAGCCCTGCTCTCGACGGGAGGCAATGCCGCGGGCTCGAGAACCTCTGTGCCGGGCTCGACCTCCCACAGCAGTTCATCGGACTCGGCGCCGATCCCATCGCTGTACTCCACCTCGACGAGGTGGAATCGGCCGTCGGCGGCGTCGAAAGGCTGGACACCCGAAATCATCGCCCGGCGGTTGCGGACCACCGCCATCATGCCCTCACGCGGGACGGTGCTCGTCACCTCAACCTCCCGGCCATCCTGAAAGTCGCGAAGTTCCTGTCCTGGTGGGCAACTCGATCATGTGAAGAGAGTACATCCATGTTCTTCAAGGCCATTGATTCCCGAGCCAGTCATGCAGACGCCCCTGTTCGGGCGCCATGCCCGCCGGCGAGAGAACACTCCGACGGTCGATCCGAAGTTGTCTGAGCGCCGAGATCATACCAAAGCTGAAAGGCTTCCGCGGTCCTCCTGGACCGCGGCCGGAGGCGTTCACCTCTCTCGCCGCCGCGGGAGAGGGCCTGGGGCGAGAAGCCTCGAAAACGTCGCCCGCGGGGGAGCACGTGTAGAAATACAGGCTGGGTATGGCTCACAAGGAGCTTGACAGGCCCCGGCGTGCGGTCTTCTCGAGCCTCCCCAACGTGTCGCACCACCGGCGGACAACCGAGTTTCGGCTCTCGAACTCGAAGCCGAAGGCCTCTTTGAGCGCTGCGCAGTGCTCGCTGCCAAGAGGAGCTTCTCCCAAGATCTTACCGATTCTCTGCAGCTTCTCCTCACCTGGGGTGCCCTTGCCGTCCTCATCGTAGTAGTAGGCGACATAGCTGCTGCCGTGCCGCTTCACCATGCGGTCTCGGATTTCGAACAGTGCCGTGTAGGCCTGCTGAACCCGGATGCGGCGCTCCTGAAACTCGGGCAGCACCGCGACGGTTTCCGCCACCTTGAAACCGGGGCTCGTGCGAAGATCTTCAGGCGCGAGCGCTTTGCACTCCCGAAGCCGTTCTCCTACCTCGTCCAGAACGGCCTCAGTCGAGCGCTTCTCAGGAACCTGGGCCTGCGGAAGCGATGCCTCTCCCGAGGCCGATCCTCCCTCTTCAGCCAGTAGGGCCGATTCCCTGGAGCCAGCGGGGGCATCGTTTCGGAGATCCCCCAGCAACAGGAAGAGTCCTCCGAAGACCACGATTCCTGCCGCAAGCCACAAAGGCCACAGAGTAACGATGACTGAGCGAGGCTCTGAGCGCTCGAACTGTCGGGGAAGGGCGGCCTCATGACGCCTCGGCTGCTGATCAGCCAGCGGGCTCGTGGGATCGGCAGGTGGGGGACACGGTTCCTCGACTTCGTGCTCCTGCGGGCTCAGCACGCGCGCCAGAGCACGCTCGGCCTGGTCGTCCATTGGAAGGCAATAGGCAATCTCAAAACCCGCCTGAGCAACGGCCGCCAGACGAGATGTCGCCGTGACTCCGAGCACGTTGGGCAACAAGGCTCCTCCTTGGATTGCTGCCAGGAGGAGCGCGGTCACTTCGCGCACCGTCGATCGTGGATCGAACCGGAAAAACACCGGATCTGCCGATGCACGCCTTCTTTGCAGCGGGCCTGTCGGGGTCTTCGCCGGTAGAATCTCGATCCCGCTCGGCGGCGTCTCAGTGCCGAGCAAGGCGCGCGCCGAGCCGATCGGATCTCCGGCGGAGAGAATCTGCTCCAAGGCAGAGCCGGGGCACCAGAGGCCGAAGACCGCCCAGCTCCGCCGACCGTACGGATCTGCGCATTCGAGCGTTACACATAGGAGGTACCCGTCCCTTCTCGGCGACCTCACGCCTCCGATCGCCTCTCCGAAACCGTGGAGCTGGCCCTGCCCGCTGCGCATCGCTCCACAGTATTGATCGAAAGCCCTTTTCAGATCGGCGCGCTCCGCCAGCGCCCCTGTGGCAGCCTTCAACCCCCAGTCGCGTCCCCATCTAGGCGACCAGGTCCGGTTGTCATAGAGGAAAAAGTCGAGCGTGGTCATCGACCGCGGCACTCGGCGACGATTTGGGGGTTCTCGAACAGGGCAGCAACTTGGAAGAGTCGTGCAGCGCTGGAGGTCCATGAGTAGTATTGGAACTTCCCCTCGATCTCAGCCCTGGCGCTGGGCGAAGGTTTCGCCGCGCAGAGCTCGGCAATCAAATCCTCGTGTTGGATAGCATTTTTGAGCAGAGCCCCCAATGTGGAGCTCATTTGAACCGGCCATCGAGAGGCGATGTCCACGACCCTGGTAGTTGAGGAGCGAAGCTCCGCGCAGCCGCCACACTCCGAGCCGCTCGGCCACTCCTCGGAGACCGAGCGCCAGCCGCGAAACGGCTTCAAGATGGTGCCGATCTGCTCCGTCAACTTTGCACGTTCCAGCCGTCGGCCAAGCTCCTCGAGCATTCGGCGACGAGCGGTGTACCGAGCAGCCTGCTCCTCCGAAGGCTCAGAGCAGATCTCCGCTGCGAGCCAGAGTTGGAACGTCTCGTCCTTCATCGCTCCCCAGTCCGGAGGCAGAGCATCAAGATCGAGGTCGTCCAAGGCTGCCGCTCGCTTCATGGGCCGCCCTTTGGCCCTTCCGCAGAGCGCGTCGGAGATCGGGCTCGCGACAGGCGCGGAGGCGTCGGGCTTGGCCGGTGGGCTCCCTGCGAACGACTCTGACATCGAGAAAAGCACTGCCAGGCTCAACGCCAGGTGACGGCCTTCACGCCGCATTGGCGCACTCCGAGGGTGATCCATGAGATTCAAGCGCCGTGCAATGGTTGAGCTTCGCCCCTAGCAAGAAATCTTCGAGGCGCTCTGCGGCCGAGGCGTCGCCCAGGCCTCCTTGAGCACGCTGATCGTTGACCGACCGTACGAGCGCTAAAACCTGCTCGATCTCGCTTCCAATCTGGGCGAGAGACCCGTTGGCCTCGGTGCGGTCGGCGAGCGCGGAGAACACCCGCTCGCCGGCTGCCGCAAGACCGTCCGTTTGCAGCAAAGCCCCATTCTCGAGCGCCGATAGGAGATTTGAATAGATCGGCACTACTCGGCGCCTGCTCGCCAATGCAGTGAGGTGATCCCCCAGGTAGAGCAGTTCCCCTTCGTAAAGCGGATGCCGAGCAATGCGTGCGATCAGAGGCTCGGTGAGATCGGTTTCGGCACTGGCTGCGGGCCGGATGATGGACGAAAGGGGCAGGATTCCACCCGGCCAGGCATCCTCCCTGGAGCTGAATAGATACGCACCCCCAAGCGCGTCCGCCAAGGCGATCCAGACCTCGCGGCGCTCCTCGAGGGGCAGGTCGAGCAGAAGACTGCGCAAGAGGTTGTCGACTCCCGCGCTCCAGTTCGCTGCAGTCGTACCAGCCTGCGTGATCGCAGACTCGACGACCTCCTGGCATCTCCCGCACTCCTCCTCGTTTTCGCAGGCCAGAAGATCGCGGGCGAGCACCTCGAACCGGATCTCGCCGTCCCCGAGGTTCGCCAGTCCGGGGGCCAGCGGTGTGAGCAGCTTCTCGCGAAGGAAGCCGTTTTCGTGGCGTTTCAGGATCGTGACGACCAGATGCCCTGCAAGTGCCTTGCGCGCAAGGCGCTTGAGCTCCGGATCCTCCTCCGCAACAACCGAGGCCAGCAGGTTCTGGATGGTTACGAGGCGGCTCGCGACATCGGCGTCCGCGTCGATCCGCGCTTGCCAGGTTGCGATCTCCGCCTCCTTCTCCCGCGTCGACTGCGCGGCAAGAAGGCTGGCGAACTCCTGATCGCCCGTGCCCGAGAACCGCTTCGCCGACTCATCGAGAAAGCTGGTCCGAGCGCGCCGGTCCTCGCGTTTGGTTCCGAACCAATCGGACAGGAGCTCGCCTCTTGCCGTGAGCAGCGGCAGGAGGTTTTGCCGCCAAGGCTCGGTCGCCGCCGGATCGAAGAGCGGAATGAGGCTCTGGAACTGTTCGATCTCCTCGCGATAGGCGGCTTCGAGCGACGGTTCCCCGGCGAGCCGCTGCGCCGCCTCGCCCAGAGCGGCCTCCAGATCTTCGATCGCCGCGCGTACGTTGGATGCTGTGCCTTCGGGGTCCGCCCGGTATGCAGCCAGGATCGCGTCGAGCATCGCGGCGCTCGCCGGAGTTATCGACGCGAGATTTCCCTTGCGCAGGCTGTCCTCCATGCCGTCGAGCAGGCGAACCTGGGCGTTCTCCTCCCTCCTGTACCACGCGAAGGCTAGAGCTCCCAGGATCACGAGAGCTCCGATCAGCGCAGCGATCCGGACAGTCCTTTGGCGCCTCCTCTCTCGTTGCTCCTCCTGCTGAATCCTGGCCTCTTCCTGTTCTACGTCCGCTCTCTTCTTTGCCAAACGTTCATTGATTCGCGGCATCGCTGCGCGCAGAAGCTCCAACACCACCTCGGCGGGTTCCCGGCGCCAGATGCTGCCGTCGTACGTCTGCCGGCGTGGGGCGAGATCTCCTGAAACTGTCTCGTAACAGGAAATCCTGCGCACGATGCCGAAGGGACGCCCTCCCTGGTTGGATTCTTGGAGATCCTGGGTGAACTTGCGCTCGAACTCTTGCACCCGCGGCAGGGTGCGAAACAGCTCCTCAGTCAAGCGTGGCGTCTGATCGATCTGTGAAAAGAGCAGGGCGACGGGCTTACGCTCCTTCCGGCAGTGAGCGAGCACGAAGTTCACGCTCGGGCTGAACGGGTTGCGCCTCGGCGTCTCATCGATGGGATCGATCTCGGTCGAGTTGATCAGGATCACGAAGGCGTCCGCCTGTTCGAGCGCCTCATTGACCTCTCGCAGCGCCTTGATCTCTTCGGAGTCCGATTCGCCTTCCTCCAGCAGGTTCTTGAGGTCGGCCATCGATCGGAAGTGGCGGCCGGCGAAATCGAGCAAATCCACCGAGAGCATCGAACCGTTACCGCCTGCAAGCGGCTCGTACGGCCTGACGAAAATGCGCGCCGGGAACAGCGAGCGATCGGTGGTCCCCTGGGTCGGTCCCTTGGCGATCAGCGCGTCCTCGATGCTTTGGAAGTAATTGGCGTTGCCGATCTCCTTCCGCTCGAAGTCGACGATGACGTCGTCCGGGAAGGCGGTTCCAATGCTCTGAAAGATGCAGGTCAGAAAGACCGTCTTTCCCGAGCCCTGCTCACCGCAGACACCGATGACAACCTTGGCAGATTCCCTCGGCACGAACTCGCTCATGGGCCGAACCCTCTCTTATCTTTATATTTCTTTTGCCTATCCCTGATGGCTTGCCGGAAGCGCGAAGCGCATCCTGAGCTGATCCAGCTTGGCTCGACGTGCGACCAGGAGGGCTCGGCCCGGGCTGCCGGAGCTGGGGGCAACCGCAGCCTGCCGAAGATAGTCCTCTTGGCGCCGCTGCCAGCTCCGCTGAAGCCAGGCGCGTTCCCGCTCACCGATCCGGCGACCGACCTCCTCGACGACGACATGGAAAAGGGCACACCCTTCAGCAGAGCCGTGCTCCGAACCTCCTTCGAGGACCCACGCCCAGTGTTCGACGAGATCCGCGACGCGACCGACCCGCACCACCTCCGCGGTGCGCATCGCCTCCGTCTTGTCTGCCGCTTCGAGAGCTACCCCGCGCGGATCGAAGAGCCAGCCGATGAAGCTCCCGATCTCTTTGCGTGCCTCGACCGGATCGCTGGGCAGCGCCGAGAAGAGCGGATGACGCGTCGGCCAGGTTCCGAAGCGATCTGGAGGCAGCGACCTGGCCACGGTAAGGCAATAGGCGAACGGAAGCTCCAGAGCGAAGCGGTTCGAGGCTGAGAAACGATCGGAAGGGCGTCCCTCCTCCGGCAGCCAGCTGCGCAAGACGGAAAGGATCTCGAAAATCCGTGGGCCGCTCTCTCGGGCGAGCGTGACCAGTCGATCCGCCGTCCGCGTCCGCACGGCCTCGCTCCCTTGATCAAGCAATCGGCGCATCCAGATCAGCGGGTCGAAATGCGGTGCGAACCGGAGCCGCCTGGCGAGGTCGAGAATGACGTTCAGGAGAGCATCGTGCTGCCTCGCCGCGATGAGAAATTCGAAGAACTCGCGCACTGTCGGGCGCAGTGTCTCCCGATCTAGCATTTCGCGGATCAGTAAAGCCAATCGTCCGTGAAAATGGGCTCGGAGGTGAGCCTCGACGGCAAGCCTCTCCAACAACCACGCCAAGCTCTCCTCCAAAGAATCAGAGGGAGGCTTCTCCTTCAATTGGATCCGCAGGCTCAGCACCAGATTCAAGAGCCAGACGCTGCCGAACCCGGCGGGGTCTGCAATCGCCCGGTCGACGAAGAGCCGAACCAGTCCCTCTACGGCCGCCCGGGATAAATCCAGGGCGAAGAGAGCTCCGGACTCCTGCAGCGCCTGGCACTGGTGTCTGACGTACCAGGAAAAGTGCCGTTCGAGATGCGCACGAAGCTCTCGGCGCAGGTAGGGCTCGCTGAAATCGACGACCCACGAGCCGCCTCCCGAAATCACCGGTTGTAAATGACAATCACGGAAGACACGGTCCGCGCTCCGCAGCCAGCGGTCCGACCAACGCTCCTCGACCCGCTCGTGCATCTTTTCACCGAGCAGCAGGAGCACCATGCGATCGAAGTCCCCTTGGCCAAGGTCGGGGAAATAGGTCGCGACGAATGCAGCGGCCCGATGGACCTCCGACTCCTCGCGAAAGACGTCCTCGGGCCGAATCGGCTGGAAACGCTCTTTGCGAGCGGAGCGTGGAAGGCTGGCCGCCTGCTCGATCTCGCGCAGGAGCTCCTCGAACGCGGCCACACCCTCCTCCAGCCGCCTGGCTACACGTTGATGGAGCTCGTGCAAGTCCATCGGGCTCTCTCCCCGCTCGAGAGGGGCGAGCAGGCGCTTTTCAAGCTCCTCGGCACGGTCTGCAAAATCCCGTGTCAGCAGATAGCGGAGGTGAGACACGGTGTAGTAAGGGAGGCAACGTTTCGCCCTTTCCGTGGCGGCCCCGTCGCGCAACAATTCCTCACTGACAGCCAGAATCAGGTATGAGGAGTGATTTTCCAAGCCGTCGCGGATCTTGCCAGCGGGTCCCCAGCCCAACGCAAGCGCAGAGTCGAGCAGGGTGCACCATCTCTCGATTTCGATCAAGACGATCTGTGGCTTCTTGCCGAGAAACTCATCCCTAGCCAAAGCCACAAGATCGAGGTCCGAACGCTCCTTCTTCCCCATGCGAGTCGGAAACAAGGCTCTCTTTTGTTGGCGATGAAAGTGCTCGTCGGTGACGAGAGAATGGGCCGCGGCGTAGGCGGCCGTCTCCTGATAGGAAGTGAGCAGAAGGATCCTCCGGACTTCAAGCTCACTCACCAGGTGGTCGTGGCGTGGGTCGCGGAACGGGTAGAGGCCCGGGGGGAGACTCGGCAGATCCTCGGGAAGGTCTTCCAGCGCCGTCTCACAGATGGCTTCCGCCGACGAGAAGTAGACATTCATATGGGAAGCGATCAACTGCTGCTCCACCTTATCGACATGCGTCGCCGCCTTGGCCTCGGCCTCTACGGGCTTCGGATCTTCAGATGGGCTTCCTGTGCCCTCTTCTGAGGGTTGAGTGGGCACAGACTCCTGTTTGTCATTGTGCGGAATTGTCATTTCTTGCGCGGCTCCCAACCTGGCGGACAAATGTATTGATTTTTGACCACCCTGCTCTTGACGATCACGCTGGCTGGGTCGGCGCGGTGCTCCGGAGACGCCGGCAGTGCCGGCGCTGCGGACTCCTCTTGGATCTGGGTCCTCTCCGCGCTCGACCGCACAAAAAGAACCGGGACAGCCCAATCGAGCGTATCCGCTTGGCCCGCGCGCAAAGCAATGCGGGCCTCGGACACCGCTGCCTCGATAGGGTCATCCTGGACGATGCGCCGGTACAGGCGCTCAGTGAAGCGGATCGCGCTCCTGTCTTCCACCGCCGTCTGCATCGCGATTACAGCGGGCAGGCCGGCGGCGACCAGAGCGGCGGCGACACTTGCAAACGGGCCGAGAGATGGGTCGTTCCCGGGATCGGCGGAACGGCAGGAAGTGAGAACCACCAGGCGCGGCGTCCGTTTGCCAGCAAAGAAGCTGGCAAGGGTCGACGCCGGGAGGGGATCTCGGCCGCGATGCTCGTCTTCGAGCAGCAGCATGCCCTCGCCGACTGAAGAATCGAAGGTCCCATGTCCTAGGAAATGAACGATCTGATGCTCACCGTCGCAGATCCTGTCGAGCAAGCTGGAGCGAGTCGCCTGCGGAAGTACCTCCGGAAGGATGGAGATTCGCCCAAGAGCCTCTTTGACCCTGGCGCACTCGCTGTCGAGATCAAGGGCCTCTGAATCGCGAGGGTTTGACAACACCAGCAAGACGCGCCGAAGCGGCCCCGGAGCAGGGGGTCGAGCCTGCTCAATGCTGTCGATCGTCCGGACGATCGGGCGCCGCGGATCGAGCGCAAGGAGGTTGACCGCCTCTGCGGACCGGTCGGACAGAAGCTCCCATGGCAGACGGAGCAGAGGATGAAGGCGCTTGTCCCGCGAATCGAGCAGGATGCGGATTCGCAGGCCCTTGCCGGCATCACCACCGGCGCCACCACGCGCTTGCTGATACAGGTCGCGAACCCGTCCTCGAACCAGCGCGTCGAAAAGCGCTGCACCCAGTTCCTTCGCCTTCCCTGGACCGTGCTCCTGGATTTGCAGAATGTCCCAGGAGAGGGTCAGGTCGAGCTCGAACGGCTCGTCCGCGGACTGGGAGCCCCTCCCAGCGGAAACCACGAAGCCGCTGCCGTCCGCCCGAATTCGCAAATCGAAGTCGTCGTACGCGATCATTCCGCCCTCGCCCGCTCACGGGAGTGAAGATGGACTGCCGGACTTTCCGAGCCGAATCTCCGTCTCCCGGAAAGACACCCCCTACCTGCTAATGTTTAGTGAGATCGGCTCGGATACTGCGAAGGGAGGCACGAAGCCGACATCACCACCCACCCGTGCGAGATCGACTTTCCTGCAGACGGCAACCTCCCCCAACTCGCTGACGCAAGCGCCCCCTCGCCTGCAAGTCCTCGTGGTAGCGCCGGAGCAGCTCTCGCGCCCTTCACACCCGCCCCGAGCTCCTCCGTCGCCTCGGCCGCCGCGGTGGACGGCAACCTCCCCCCGCAGATCGGCTCCGCGCAAGCTGCTCGCCGAACTGCTCCCACCCTCGCTTTGCTCAGCCTCATCGCGGACGGCGACCTTCCAACCCACAAGGCCGGGTGGGAC
>Ga0190265_10000099_pt1 | contig 92382 bp, 80 predicted proteins | sample Popmic124T_FD_133135 | JGI IMG/M metagenome (GOLD analysis project Ga0190265, IMG submission 133135) | Populus adjacent soil microbial communities from riparian zone of Indian Creek, Utah, USA - 124 T | ecosystem: Environmental > Terrestrial > Soil > Riparian zone | place: USA: Utah | collected... | reverse complement strand
GCCGTCGCTCGGACGAGCGGTCATGGCCGTCGACCTGAACAAGGTGAAACCAGCGAGCGTTACCGGCACCTGGTTGGTCAGGTCGCCGTTGGCGGGATTAATCTGGTAGACCCGGGTATTGGCCGCCGTGCCCCGTCCGTTGGACATGCCGTAAAGGATGAATGCGCCTGGAGTTGGCGTTGGAGTCGGGGTTGATGTCGCCGATGGCGTTGGCGTGGGTGTCAAGGTAGGCGTCGGGGTCGCCGTTGGAGTTGGGGTCGGCGTCAGTGTGGGCGTAGGTGTCGGCGTTGGCGTCGGAGTGGGCGTCGCCGTTGGGGTTGGCGTCGGGGTAGGTGTTGGCGTCGGACTCGCGGTTGGTGTCGGAGTTGGTGTTACCGGAGTAGGAGTAGGTGTGGGCGTCGCTGTTGGTGTTGGAGTCGGCGTAGGTGTCGGCGTTGGCGTCGGGGTTGGAGTAGGTGTTGGGGTCGGTGTGGGCGTCGGGGCGATAACTACCACCGTGAACTGCCGCGTGGTGGTGTCTACTCCGCCGTTGGCAGTGAGACCGTTGTCCATGACCGTGACCGTGATCTGGGCAGAGCCGGACTGCCCGGCCACAGGGGTGTAGCTCAGCGATCCCGTGGTGCTGGGATCCGTGTAGTTCACCGTCGGGTTCGGAATTAGCCCGGTGTTGTTCGACACCGCGCTCACGGTGACCGTTTGCGTGGACTCATTCGCCGGGCCCTCGGTGATCCCGGAGAGGTTCACTGTTTGGAGCCCGGAATCCTGCGGGATCGGAGCTGGATCGGGAATAGCGTTCAAGGTTGGCGCATCGTTCACAGCCGTCACGTTGATGTTGAAGGTCTGGATGGCCGAGGTGTCCACCCCTCCGTTGGCCGTGGTGCCGTTGTCGTGGATCTGGACGGAAACAATCGCGGTGCCGTTGGCATTAAGGGCCGGTGTGTAAGTCAGGGTTCCCGTCGGCGAAACCGCAGGTTGCACGGAGAACAGAGGATTATTGTTATTCGTGACGATGAAATCGACCACCTGGGTCGATTCATTCGCCGGGCCAGGGGAGATGTTGGTGGCCCACCCCGGGACGGTCTGGGCGCCGGCGTCTTCCAGCACGGTCTGATCCGGTCCCTTGGTGAAGCTCGGCACATCGTTGACGGGGTTGACCGTGATATTGGCCGTCGCCCCGGCGAGTGCGAAGAGAGTGCCGTCGGAGGCGTTCCAGTTGAAGCTGTCCGCGCCGTTGTAGTCTGGATCCGGCGTGTAGGTGAGAGTGCCAATGTTGGCGCGCAGGATGTCCTGCGGCACCGTGAAGGTGGCGCCGCTGATCTTGAGCTGGCCGTTCGTGGGCAGAGAGGTAATGCGCAGGACCTGGAGGATGTCGGCCGGGGCACCGGGCGGGACATTGGTGTTTGGATCGGAGAATCCGGCATCAAAATTCGCCGCGGCGAAGGTAAGGATGGCATCCTCGTTCACGCTCGGGGCGATGTTGGCCAACACCGGCGGCTGCTCGACCCGGGTAATGGTGGGATTGGCCGCGCCGGCCACTTCCGGATCGTCCGTCAGCACGTTGGAGAAGTTGCTGCCGCTCACGGTTCCCTGATTGGAGATCGTGGGCGCGGTCATGCCGATATTGATCGTGACCGAGTAGGTAACGACGACCGACTTGCTCGCGGGCAGCGTCCCGATGACGACGGGCGAGACGAGGAAATGCATCTCTGTCCCGGAGTGCGGGGTAGCTCCCCTGGCCTGATCTTTGGCGGGCAGACGGCGCTCACCTTTCGTCAGGTAGCCATACATCAAGCTATCCCGATCCTGTTCGAGATAGGAATCGCTCAGACCAAGCGCGTGGCCCATCTCGTGCATGATCGCGGTGAGCAAGTCGATGCGGCCCGCCGGCGCGTTCGCCGGATCGGTGTAGCCACGCGTCGCGAAGTTTGCGTTGGCAAAGAGCGAATCGCTCTGCGCGCCAGCGTCGATGAACCAGCCGTTGCCGCCGGCATTCTTATCGACGCGAATGTGATTCCCGTTCGCCTCACCCAGGCGCAGGTCGGGCAGATCGGCCACTTCAAATTTCAGCGTCCGCAATGTCGCCAGCTGATAGTCGCTCAGACCGGTCGCGCTCCAACGCGACATCGCCGCCGAGACGGCTTGATCCAGCTCGGGCTGAGAAATTTCGGATCGATCATGCGCCTGACTAATCTCTTTTGCGGGCGCGACTGAAGCCACGGCCGGCGCGACGCCTTTGCGAAGGGATGGAGCCTGAGCGCGACTCTTCATCGCTGGGGCAGACGAAAGCGGTTCGCGCGCATCAACGCCACCCTCGCCCAGAAGCAGCGGTGCTGGTGTGGCACAAGGCACGCCGCCAGGGGTATTGGCAAAATTAGAGGAGACTGATGTCGCCAGAACGGTAGTGGCATTATTGCCGTTGGTGGTGTTCAGGAAGGTGATCATGCCCGTGCCATCGGCGCCCTGGTTATAGCCCGGCAGTCGTATCTGGCCGCTGAATCGCTGGCGTAGCCTCATGTCCGCGCCGCCGTTCGCTTCATTCGCCGCACCCGAAACCAAGTTGTTCCGCCAGTCCATACAGGCCGCGTTGGTGTCGCCTGCGATGATGCCGATGTTTGCGTAGATGCCGTGGAGAGCATTTCCACCGGGGGCGCTAATATTGTTGCCCGTGGCGGTGCCGTTGATCGAGGCGCTGCCCTCGCCCGCCTCGAACAGGATGCCGATGTTGTTGACGTCGGTGATGATGTTGTTTGTGACCACCGCGGTATGTGAGCCCGTCCCGCGAGATTCGACCCGGATGCCTGATGACGCATCAGAATCAGTGAGCGTGTTGCCGGAGATGGTGCCGCTGAAGATGGCCGAACCCGCTCCCTTGTTGACATGAATAAGCCCACCTTCCGGCGCCCCGCTGATATTGTTGTTCAGGATGTCGTAGTTACAGGTGCCGTTGTGGTTCGACCCGAAGATGAAGATGCCGCTCTGGGCTATGCCTGAGGCGTGGCCGCCGGTCGTGGTGTTATTTGAATAAGTGATATCCAGGATGGCGCTGTTAATGCCGTTGATCTGCACGTGCTCGCCGCCGTGGTTGGCAAAGACGTTCCTGCTTATGACCGCCGTCACGTTGGCCGTGGTCTCGGCTTCGAGCAGGATCGCCTCCTCGCCAGAGGCGTTGCTTGAATCCCTGATTAAGCAGTCGGTCACCGTCCAGTTGAGCGTGCCGCTCTGGTTGTCGACCTGAATGTTATTCGCGAGGCCGCCCTTGATGGTGCAGTTGTCTATCACGGATGTCCCCGTCAGTTGATTGAACAGGATGCTGCTTTCCTGATGGTCGCCGCCCGGGAGCGTGCCATTCGTTCCTTCCACCAAACTATTGATCAGGGAAAAGCCACCCACCGTGTCGCCGCGAATGGCGTAATTGGAGTGGTTGTCGAGCCGCATGCGGGTCAGGGAAACGGCGCCGGTCACGTTGGTCAGCCTGATGCCGGTTCCGGAAGTTGCACCGTCAGCTCCGGCGGTATTTTGAATCCGGCCGCCCGAACAATCCGCGGAATTAGCAGGGATGACGACGGCGGTGGGGTTGCCACCGGTGGTGCCGCCACAATTGCCGGCGGTGTTACCGGTAACGGTGAGGTTGCCCGCGCCGGTGCCACTGAGGAAAATCCCGTTGGGGGCGCCGTTGGACGAAATGCTGCGGAAGGTTAGCCCGCTTCCGCCGATGGTGCTGCCATTGACGTTGAGCGCCGTGCCTGTCGTCGTCGTCGCCGTGTTAACGATCGTCGTGTTGTTCTGCGTGGCGTTAACGATTCCGCCATTGGTTGCGGAAAAGGCATTGTTTGGACCGGTACTAAGATTCAGCCCGCCTGTGAACGTGACTGTTCCGATCCCACCCACATCGTTGTTATCAAGCAAGATGCCGGTGGTGCCGGTGATGCCGGTGTCGCTGATTAATTGACTGAATGTGACAACGCCAGCGCCGCGCCCAGAGACGGAAACAGAGCGACCGACGGTGGAAGTGATTGTCGCGTTTATGTTGAACGCTCCGGCGCCACCGGTGAGCAAGAAACCACCGCCCGTGCCGCTCCCGCTCGCGATTGTCGTATCAAGAGTGGTGGCATTGCCGATCAGGCCGGTGTTCACACCAGTGGGCTGGCTCTGGACTGCCGTTACGGTACTCCCGGTGATGGCTACACCAAGGATCGTGTTGTTGTTGGCCAGGAAGGCGACGTTGCTTCCGGCCGCGGCGGTCCACGCCGGCCTGGTCCCGCCTACCGCGGGCCGTCCCGGGGTATCCGTGCCGTACGAAGTCCCCATGACCGCATCAAAGCTGGCGCCGCTGGCGCCTTCACCGACGATCCATTCATCAGCATTGAGGCTTCTGCCATTCGCGTAAGTGCCGCTCGCGAGATAGATGCGGCGGCCCGTCGCGGCGCCTATCGCGATCGCGGCTTGCGTGACAGTCTGGAAGGCCTTCGAGTTGGTGCCCGTCCAGGTGCCATTCCCCCCGGCTGGCGCTGAGTCGTCGACAAACCAGATCACCGGCCCAACCACATTCATGGTCACCGTGCCCGTGGCACTGCCGGCGGGTGTGCCCGCCACGCCGTTGCTGATCGTATAGGTGAAGGTGTCCGAGCCGGTAAAGCCGGGCGGGGCGGAGTAAACAAAGCGGCCGACGTTGGCGCCACTGAGGGTCATCGACACAAGGCCGCCATTGGCGCTGGTGCCACTGGTGGTAATGGTCAGCGCGGAGAGAGCGACCGGGTTGCCGGCCAGGATTCCTGGATAATCATTGGTCACGACGGTGAAACCGCTCGTGGCCGTGTTCACGGTCATGTTGGCAGCGACGTTCTGCGGATAGGTGTCGTTCAGCGCCACGGGCGTGACGTTGAGGCTGCCCGCCACCTCGGAGGTGTTGGCCGCCGTGGGGTCCGTCAGCGTAACGCCGGTGGCGTCACTGGCCCCTGTGCTGTTGATCTGGATCGTGTAATTGACGGTGTCGCCCGGGTTCTTCTTGGTCGCCAACGGCGTCCCATCATCGTTCGTCGCCGTGACGGTCACCTGCGCGGACGCAAGTTGCGCACTGGCCAACAGCGCCAGGGCAACCACTGTGTTGCGAACGCTGCGCAGAGCCGCCTTAAGGGAGGTGGCGGTCAGTTGATAATTCAGCGTGGTAAAATGGGGTTGCATAGAAATCATGGGTTGAGCAGATCAGGTGCCGTTAGAGCCGGCGATTTTACGTAAATTCAGAATGTGGAAATTCGGGGTCAATCGCTGAGGGAGCACAGCGTGGGTTTTTAGAGAAAACGCGGAGACATGTCCAGAATTTATTTTGGGAAGAATCTCACACGGAGATCACAGAGGACCCGGAGGGGTGGAGGAAACCAATTTCGGATACCGGAAGCGATAAGAAAAGAACCCGCAACAGGCGTTGAAAGCCTAGCGTCGCGCCATTCGCGCTGCGTTACGGTTGTGAAACTCCGTCCGTATTTGGCTGGCATCTGACAGACGCCCCACAATTTCGATTTTTCCTCGCCGAATGAAATGCCGTGCGTTTACCATCGCGACATGCTCGACCTCGCCAAAGTTCAGTGCGCCGACTTCGCTGCCTGCGTGAATCAGGATTTCGAAATCGTTACCGATGCGGGCCCGCTGGTCCTGAACCTTTTTGAGGCGCGTCCGCGAGACCGCGTGCCGGGCGCGATGCGGGACCCGTTCACGCTGACGTTTCGCGGGCCGCCCCCACTGCGTCTGCCCCAGGCCATCTACCAGATGAGCAACGCGGAGATGGGCGAGATGGAAATTTTCCTGGTCCAAATCGCCGCCGATCAAACCAGCAGCACGTTCGAGGCGGTGTTTAATTAATCGGACCTCACACGGAGACCACGGAGGTCACAAAGGTTTTTGGATTTTGTCCATGGTGTCCCGTTGTGACCTTCGTGTGAGGTTCCTTCCGCGGTCGGTCATTCGTCATTCGTCATTCGGCATTCCTAGCTGCTCCATTCCATCAGGAAATAAACGCCTCTCTCCTCGATCCGCTTGAAACCGAGCCGCTCGTAAAGCCGCAGGGCGGGATTGAAACGCTCGACGTGAATCGTGAGCGGCTTTCCGGCAGTTTTTGCCTCTTCCTGCAACTCCCTGAGCAGCTTGGTGCCGAGACCGGCGCCGCGATGCTCAGGCATGAGCGCGATGTCGATAACGTGGATCGCCTTATCCCCGCGCGAGACCAGCAATCTCCCAGCCGGCGCACCGCGGCGCTCGATAACCTGAAAAGAAGCGCCGGGATAATTTGCCCCGTAATCCGCGGTCTGCGCGTCGAACTGGTGCCGGCAAAATATCGCTTTTTGCTCCTCGCTCCAGTTGGTGAGGGCCAGTTCCTCCGCGCGGGTGCTGGCATACAACGAGGCCAGAAATGAATCGTCCTCCGGCGTGATGGGCCGGAGGACGATCGAATTTTCGTCGTAGGCGGATGCAGCCAAGGGCGCTGGCCCTAGGTGCGGGGCGGGAAGACGCCTTGCAACGCGATGCAGAAGTTCAGCACCAGGTACGGCATCATGTTGTTATGCGGCAGACTGCCCCCGGTGGGCCCAATTGCCTGGAATGCCATATTGACCAGACCTGCATTACTGGCTTGATAAGCGTTGCCATCGGATGATCGCGCCAGGGCCGTCGCGGCAGACGGCGTCTGAACGTCGCCCGGGTCGACCACCGCCTTGATAAAGTGATTATGTGCGGGCATCTCCGATTCCAACAGCGTCACAAACTCCGAGCCGCCCGTCTCGCCCAGATCATGCAAGGAGAGTCCCGGCCCCTGACCCGGATGCATCGGCGCGCTGGCCTGCATGTTCGGCAGCGCGAAGGTGCTTTGACCGTTGCCGCCGTAGGTGGTGCCCAGCAGGGAGAAGAGCGCGGTGTTCTGCGAAATCGGCAGGATTTGCCCATTACACTGCGCCCAGCCCGTTGGGGCGAAGTTACAGCCAAATATTCTGATCTCAGCAACAAACGGTGATGACATGGTGATTCTCCTTACTGGTGCGGGAAGATCCCGAACAGTGAAATGATGAAGTTAACGCAGAGATATGGTTGAAAGTTTGTATGCGGCTGGCTCCCACCCACTGGGGCCACTGCTTGAGCGTTCAGGTTCGCGGTCGGAACATCCTGAGCATAAATCTTCACCTGGGCGGATGCGCCCGGAAGGTTGTTCTGCGGGGTATTAGCGCTTCCAGGCCCGGTCGAAGCCAGTAACGGGTGGTTGTGTATCGGAATCTGCTGAACCGTCAGCGTCACCTCTTCGACTCCGCCCGTCTCAGCCTGGATAAAGCCGTTGCCCACATGGATCGGGAGCCGGCCACGCAGGTCAGGCAGGGCGAAGGTCTCCTGCCCATCACCGCCATAGGTCGTGCCGATTAGGTTAAAGAGCGTTTCGTTCTCAGAAATGGGCAGCAACTGCCCCTCGCAAAACATCCAGCCGGCGGGAGCGAAGTTGCCGCCGAACATTCTGATCTCACCGACAAATGGGTCTGACATAGAATATCTCCTTAGTTACGGGATGGAAAAACTCCCTGAAGGGCAATGCAGAACAGGAGCGTAAGGAACGGCTGCATGTTCAGGTGCGCCTGGCTGCCGCCGGTATTGGTGATCGAACTGGGAATGAGAGATGTGAGCGAGTCAGCGGTGCGGTAGACGCTTGTCGCGCCGGCCATGAAATTATTGGCGGGCGTCGGAGTATTGGTTGCGCCTGTCGTCGGAGAGGCCAATTCGACATGTGGGTGCATCGGCATTTCGGAAATCGAAATGGTGTGAGCCTGCTCACCTCCTTTTTGACCCTGAACGTTGAACGAACCGCCCACGTGGAGCGGCGTGATGCCACGCAGGTCGGGCAGGGCGAAGTTGGTCTGGCCGTTGCCGCCGTACATCGTGCCCAGGAGCGAAAAGAGCGCCTGGTTCTGATTGATCGGCAGGAGCTGTCCGTTGCACTGCGCCCAGCCTTGCGGGGCAAAGTTGAAACTCACGATCTTTATTTCGCTGAGGAATGGTGTTCCCATGGTGTTTTAGGCGGTTGAAGTTGTGCGAGCGCTTCGCTTGAATTCTTTCGAAAGTTGTTCAGAAATTTGCGGCGATTTCTCCTCTTTTGCGCGGTGTCTCTGGCCAGAAACACTTTCCAGCTTCGTGCGCCGAAGCAACGTCGTACAAGACGTGTGGAGTCGTTGTTATCCGCCGCGCAAAAACCTGTCCAGCTTTTTTTAAAACTTTTTTCAGGATGCACTCGGGACCTCAAGGACAAGCGGGGACGGAGGCCTCGACTAGAGCAGAACGTTGCGACACTTAGAATACAATAAACGTAGAATCCCGGCAGGTCGGCGACCCAGTCCTCTAGAAGCGGAGACAACAAAAGGGGCGGTCGTGCGACGACCGCCCCTCTTGATTAAAGTTAAAGCTAAAGACTTAAGCCAGGCCTTACTTGATAGGTTTGATGCTCTTCAGAATGGCGCCAAGTTCCTTGTCATGCTTCTTAGTGCCATCGGGCGAGCCCCAATAGGTAATGAGCAGCACCTTCTCTTTGCTCGCGGCCAGGATGGTAAGACTGATGATCGCATCGCCTTCCTTGTCTTTGCCGTTCCAGGTCACATCGACCCCGTCCATTCCATTGATCTTGCCCTCGCTTTGTTTCATCGTCTTTTCATCGACGGTGACCCCTTGTTCACTCAGATAATCGACCGCTTCCGCGATGGCCTTATCCATCGCTTTGGCATCCATGGCTTCCACATAGAAATAGACTTCGTCATCGGCGGATTGGGCTTCCACGCCACTGTCGATTTCCTTCGATTGCCAGTCATCGGGAATGGTGATCGAGGCGAAGGACTCCTCATCCGGCAGCTTGAAAGTCTTGGCGAGAGCTGGAGTAAGAAGGGCGAGAGCGAACAGAAGGGCAAGAGAGGTTATTTTCATGGACTCGTCTTTACACGCGCGGGAATCGTTTGTAAACCTCGACGAAAGCTGAGACCGGATACCGGATTACCCAAGGCTAGCGGTGGAGTTGCGTCCTTTCCGGTTTCCGGTTTCCGAAATCCGGTTTCCTTAAGGCACCGGATCGCGCGTGCCTGCCGGCACCCAGGGCATGCAGCGGAATAACCGCCTTGTCGTGAGCCAGAGCCCTTTGGGGAAACCATGAGCATGCATCGCTTCTTCCGAATACACGGAGCAGGTCGGCCGAAACCGGCAGCTGACAAAACGGTCGGAAAGGGGCTTCAAGAACGTCCGATACCCCCCGAGCACGATCCTTTCGTAAAACGCAACTGAGACCTGTTGCCGGGGTGGCCGCCTCCAATCGCAAATCGCCGCGGCGGCGAGAACCACCGCGGCGATCAAAATGAACGGAAGCGCGCGCTTTCGTTTCCGGATCGGATCTCGCACCAGGCCCGCAAAGGTCACGAAGGTGTATCCTCGCTGTCCGTTGTGACCTCCGGTTGAGGTCCCTGCGTTCGCGGTAAGGCTGCCTTACGGATTAGGCGCGCCCGGGATCGTCTTAGGCCGTGTCGCCAAGTGGATGATCCAACCAATAAACCAGGTAAACGGGATCCAGGTCAGCACTTTCACCAAACCGGCATTTGGTGATTGGCGCCGGTTCGCATCTTTCGTTACCCAGATCGCGGCCCAGAGCCAGAGAGCTACGCTGATGACGATGGGAATTGCGCCCATCCCGCATACCGCCGCCATGAGACCCGCCGCCTGGGCGTCGGTGAGCTCCACAGGCGTCGTGCCGGCGGTGGCGTCTGGCGACGCATCTTGCGCGAGCAGGGTTACAGCAGTGAAAAATAATGGAAGACTGGAAAGGAGTCGCTTCATAGAGGGTTTGATTACAAATTTTCGCGAGCGCCTGTCAACGATAATAATTCAAAGGGTCCTTCCCGTTGCCCCGCCGCCCCAAGTTGAGAGGGCCGGGAAGGTTATCGTATGACAGCTAGCTAGTTGGAAATACCCTGCATGATCCCTTGCATCACAGCGAGACCACCAAAAAGGAGGACCCAGAGCAGCCAGCCGACGATCGTGAAGTATCCGATAACCAATCCGGCGATCGCAAGTCCGCGGCCTTGAACATCTGTCCTTGTTCCGATCTTGGAGAGCGCAAGGTGCCCACAAACCACGCCGGCAATCCCGGTCAGGACGACCGGCGTGCAGCAAAATCCACACATCCCGAGCAAGCTGAGGACAAGCGACCAGATGGCCAGCGGCTCAGTCGGAACAGACGGAGTTGGAATTGGGGTCACCGGGCCCCCAACTGTGGGGGACGCGACGGCCGGCCCGCCTGGCCTTGTCGGGTCCGCCGGCGGTGGACCCTGGGAAGGCGTGCTGCCTGCCGTGCCGCTACTGCCTATGCCCGGCACCGTGGAAAGAGGCGCCCAGCCAGCCGCGCCCTCGTACCAAGCCTGATCGGAAAGGCTCACGGTCCCCGCAGCCAGTTGACGATTCACCTCTTCGAGCGAGAAAGGGCCCATCGGCTGTCCGTTGCGAGCGATATGAATCTGCATCTCGGGAGTTTGTTGAGGGCCTGAGGAGAGCGTCAAGGAGAAATCCCCCATGAACTGTCCCTCTTGCTCCTGATCTTGATCTTGATCCTAATCCTCCCCATTGATCACTCCTGGGGGCAGGGATCACGAGCAGGATCAAGATCAGGAGCAAGAGAGGAAAGAAACCTTGTCAGCCTGGATGCGGTTGGCCACCATTCCCAGCTAGTAAGAAACGCCCAGCGCCCAACCCTAACGTCCAACGCCTAACACCCTTCATGGAAAAGCGTCTTTCATCACTTCTCGAGCGGTATCCCGTTCTGCAAGGATGCCAGGAGCAGCTGAGTTCCGCGCTTGATCTCCTGGTCACGGCCTACCAAGCCGGAAATAAACTCCTCGTTTGCGGCAATGGGGGCAGCGCCGCCGACAGCGAGCATATGGTCGCGGAGTTAATGAAAGGCTTTCTGAAACGCCGTCCCATCCCTTCATCCCACCTGGCCCAGCTGGAAGCCGCCGACGGCGCAAATGGGACAGCAATAGGCTTGCGTCTGCAAGGGGCGCTGGCCGCTATTTCCCTCGCATCCCCGCTCTCGCTCACCAGCGCGATTGCCAATGACGTCAATTTCGAAATGATTTTTGCCCAGCAAGTCTATGGCCTCGGGCGTCCCGGCGATGTCTTGCTTGGAATCAGCACGTCTGGAAATTCGAAGAATGTTGCGAACGCGGTCATCGTGGCCAAAGCCCGCGGCCTCCGAACCATCGTCCTAACCGGCCGGTCCGGGGGCGCTTTAGCGCCGTTGGCGGACACGGCGATCATGGTCCCAGCCGACGACATAGCCGAAATCCAGGAGCTGCACTTGCCCGTCTACCATTGGTTATCGACTGAGCTGGAAGAGACTTTCTTCAACGCGTAGCGCGAAAGCCAGCGGCTCGACTGAGTCTCGCCCTACCATCGTGGCCGCCCGCGGAGGTATTTCTGCTGGTAGGGCGAGACTCCGTCGAGCCGTCGCCGAAATAAGAGCAACCGCTAAATAACTCTCTCGTTCCCGCCATCGACCGGGATTTGCGCGCCGGTGGTCTTGGCGAAGGTGGGTCCGCAGAGCTCGGCCGCCAGTTCCGCCACGTCGATGCTTCGAACTTCTGTCTTGAGGACGTTGTGGCGTTTGTAGGCGTCGATCGATAAACCATAGCTCTCGGCCCGCGCCTTGAGCACTTCGTCCGTCCAAAGAGCGGTGTCGAAAACCGCATTGGGATGAAGCATGTTCACGCGAATGCCCGCGTCGCCCCATTCCAAAGCCGCCACCCGCGCGAGCTGCGTCAGCGCTGCCTTTGAGGCGGAGTAGGCGGCTGCGCCCGGTCCGGGAGCGGCCACATTCTTCGATCCGATGACAACAACGCGTCCGCCTTTGGGGGCGAGCGCGAGCAGGGGATAACAATCGCGCATGAGCGTGAGATTGGCGTCACAGTTCACCCCAAAAACGCGCCGCCATTCCTCGATTTGAAGCGCTTCGATCGGCGTCCCGCCAGGGAAGACCCCGGCATTCAGGATCAACATATCCAGTCCCCCGTAGGCGCGGACTCCAGCCTCCAGGGCGGCGCCCACGGTTTCCTCCGACGTGACATCGCACCGCAATCCGAGGAAATCGGCCCGCGCGCCGGCACAGGTGGAAACGGCCGGATCGATATCCAGACCCACCACTGCCGCGCCGCGTTTCAGCAGAGCATCGACGCAAGCCCGTCCTATCCCCGAGGCCGCACCGGTGACCAAGGCGATTTCACCCCCGAAGACCGGCGGCGTTCCCGCTCGCCGCAATTTCGCCTGTTCCAGGTCCCAGTACTCGAATTCAAATAACTCCTGCTCGGAGAGCGCTCGATAGCCACCGAGCGTTTCCGCCCGCAAGATCACGTCGATCGTATGCGAGTAAAGATCGCAAGCGATGCCGGCCTCCCTGGCGGAGCGACCGATACCGGCCAGGCCCAGCTCCGGATCCAGGATGATGCGCGGCGCGGGATCAAGCATGGTCTTCGACGCCGCCGCGCGCGAGGCATTACGGATAAAATAGGCGCGGTAAGCCTCCGCATACGCGTCCACATCGCGGCCCAGCATCGGAAAGCGTTTGGTGCGCAGGATGTGATCGGGCGTGGCTGGGCCTCTTTGTGAGAGATCCCGGGCCACGCTGGAGCGCGCGAAAGCCCGGCACTTCGGATCGGAGTGGATCGACATCACTACCGCCGAGCCGGCGGCCACGGCGATATCGCGTCTGAGCGCAGCCAGCTCCAACCGGATGTTTTTCTCGGGAAGATCCGGTTCCGCGAGCGGGAAGTCCCATGCCTTCTGTTGCTTTAGATACGTTTCTGCGCGGTCCACCAGCGCGATCATGCGGCCGTACGATTCCTCCGCCGTCGCTCCGAACGAGAAGATACCGTGCTGCATCAAGACCATCCCGAGCGTCGCCGGTTTCGCCTCGGCGGCGAATTTCGCCGCGCAAACCTTCGCCAAATCGAACCCTGGCATCACGTACGGCACCACCACGACATCGTCGCCATAGATTTCGCGGATGCGGGTTTCGCCATCGGCCGAATTGGTGATGGCCAGGACGGCGTCTGCATGCGTGTGATCGACAAATTTGTGCGGCAGCACGGCATGCAGGATCGTTTCCACCGAGGGGGCCGGCGCACCGGCGCGAGTCACCTGGGTAGCGAGCTCGTTCACCATTTCCGGGTCCGACAACTTCTCGACCTTTGCGAGCCGCGATAAATAGTCCAGCCGGACTGGGGCAAATCCCTCGGCCTGGATCGTTTCCAAATCCCACCCGCTCCCTTTGACGTAGAGGATTTCCGCTTCTTCGCCCAGGACATTGCGTTCCGTGATCTTGACGGACGTATTGCCGCCGCCGTGCAGCACGAGCGTGGCGTCCCGCCCCAGGAGCCGGGAGGAATAAACCCTCTGCTCCAGCTCGGACTTGCATTTGTTCGCCTCGATCGGGTCCCAAAGATTCTTCATTACGCCTGGGGGCATTGAACAGATGCCGGTTCACTTTCCAATCTTAAAAACAAGGCAGCCCGGGGGTTCGGGCCGCGGCGGAGGCTGGAGAACCGGGAAGGGACGGAAATAAAGAAGGAAAAAGCTTGCTGTGATCGAGACTTTCTGCGTATCCTCAGCCCCTCACGTTAGTCATACAATCCTCAACTAGGAGCACGTCCCATGATCACATCCAGACTTATTAAATTCCTTTCAACCGCGGCTCTCGTAGTCGGCTTCACGACGATAGCGCACGCGCAGGCCACCCGAACCTGGGTTTCCGGCGTCGGTGACGACGTCAACCCATGCAGCCGGACAGCGCCGTGCAAGACGTTTGCCGGTGCAATCTCGAAAACCGCCACCGGTGGCGAGATTTCCGTGCTCGACCCAGGCGGCTATGGGACGCTGACCGTGACCAAGGCGATCACAGTCGATGGCGGCTCCGGCGCGGGCTGGGGTTCGAGTCTCTTCTCGAGCGTGAATGGCTTCATCATCAACATCACCACCAACCTCGCGACCGACAAAGTAATCCTGCGCAACCTCAGCATCAATGGCGCCGGCACTACCCTCGGGGTTGACGGCATCCGTTTTCTGGACGGGGCGTCGTTGACGGTGGAGAACGTCCGCATTTTTAACTTCAGCGGCGACGGCATCGAAGTAAATCAGAGCCAGGCTTCCAATATGTTCCTCAAGAACGTGAAGATCACGCACGGCGCCGTGGGGATTAAAGTGGCAAGTTCGTCCGGTGCGTGCGCCGGAAGCATGGTCGATGTTCACATTGACGGAATGAGCAGCCACGGGTTCCAGGCTGTGAGCAATTCAACGTTCGCGATTAGGGATATGTTTACCGCCCGCTGTCAGGGTTCCGGCGTCCGCTCAGAAGCGGCCTCGGTAAATCTTGCTATCCTGGACAGCATTTCCTCGGGTAACAACTTTGGGTTCGAAGCGACGGCCGGCACGGTCCGCATCGGGAATTGCGGCATGTTTTACAATAACACAAACCTCTCCACCATTGTCCAAACAGGGGGCAACAACCGCTCCGGTGGAAACTCGACCACCAACGTGCCAGCGCCCAACGGCATGACTATCAACTAACGGTCACACCAGCAATTCGAGCAATCACAGCTCCCGCTCCGGCGAAAGTCGGAGCGGGAGTTTTTGTTTCTGGAAAAGGACCCCGGAGTCGGGGGAAGAAGATTATGCGTGACGTTTTCTCTTGCGGCTGCGTAATCTGCTCGTCCCTCCAACGCCAGTAAACCCTCAACCACAGAGCCAAAAACACATGATGACATCTAAAATCGTTCGTTTCTTTGCGGCTGCGACCCTCGCAGCCGGTTTCTCCACCGCAGCTCACGCACAAGCCACTCGGACCTGGGTCTCCGGCACCGGCAGCGATGCAAACCCCTGCAGCCGTACCGCGCCCTGTCAGACCTGGGCTGGCGCCTTTGTCAAGACGGCCACTAACGGCGAAATCAGCGCGCTCGACCCGGGCGGCTTCGGAGCGGTAACGCTTAGCAAATCCATCACCCTTAACGGCGATGGGACCCTGGCATCCATTCTCAACGCCGGCACTACCGGCATCATCGTGAACATCACCACCAACCTGACGACGGACAAAGTAGTCATCCGCAACATCTCCATTCAGGGCGCTGGCACCGGGACAGACGGGGTCAGGATTATCGATGGGCAGGAGGTGATCCTCGATAACGTCACGATCATCGGCTTCACCGATGCCGGGGTCGATGTTACCCAAAGCCAGTCGGGAAATGTGTTTCTCAGGAACGTCAGGATATCCAAAGGCGCCGTGGGCGTCCGGACCCAAACCACCGCTGGCGCCGTGAATGGCACCTTTGAAAACGTCGCCATCGACGGCATGACCAGCCACGGGATGGAGTGCGTCAATAACACCACTTTGGCCCTGCGCAACGTGGAGACGAGCCGGTGCGGCGGTTCCGGCGTCCGCTCCGCCGCGGCGAGCGTCAACCTCGCCGTCGAAAACAGCGTTTCTTCGGGCAACAATTTCGGCTACGAAGCCGTGCTCGGCAATCTGCGCATCGCGAATTCCGGCATGTTCTTCAACAACACAAATTGCACGAGCAGTGTCCTCTCGGCCGGCAACAACCGCTCCGCTGGCAACACCATCACGAACAATCCCACGCCAGGCGGCATGACGATCCACTAAGCGCATCGGAAGCCCTCAACCAATCATCTCCCGCTTCGGCCATAGTCCGGAGCGGGAGTTTTTGTTTCTGGAGCGTCGCGATCCAAAGAGGCGCGACTTAGTGACGATCGGCCTTCAAAGCGTCTCGTTCTGCAAGCCATAAGTCGCCGTAGTCCACGTGCTGCCACTGTTCGAACCAGGGGCCTCCGCGCGTGAAATGCACGGCTTTTGGTGTTCCCTCCGCAGGGCGTTTTGACCATCCCTCCAGCCAATTCCATTCCTCGGGAAGCGCGCCGATATCCTGATCGGCAACCCATTGGAGGCGGTGCAGATAAGAACCCGTCTCGGTGTTCACGAGTGCGGGCGTCAGTTTGCGAACCGAAGGGTGGTCGCAATTGAACAGCATCAGCGACGACCAGTTCTTCCGCGGATAGACGGTCTGAACCTGGCCGTCCATTTTCGTGGTCTCGGTGGGGCGATAGTCGTGCTGCACGCAATGGACCGCCTTCGTGGTATCCGCGAACGCAAACAATTCAGCGACATCGCCCAGCCACAGGAAGTCGCAGTCGCAAAACAGCGCCCACCCTTGAAAGCCGGCGAGAAAGGGCGTCAGGAAGCGGGAGTAAGTGAATTCCGTGGAGGCGAGAGGATCCTCGCCTCGCGCATAAACGCCGCGGGCCCTGAGGTCATCCAGCTTGATGGGCACGATCTCCACGGGGACCGTGGCACGCCGTTCCAAGGAGAAGCGCGCAACCTCATATGCGTCGGGCTCTCGCCCGTCCCACCCAATGAAGATCCGAAACGGCGTCATAACATTAATCTCAGCCGCCAAGGTAACCTTTACGTGGCGAACCGCTCCCTTTATCTTAAGCAAGTAGGATTTTTCCCGCCTCCCAACCCATCAAATGAGCTCATTGGCAGAACAGGAAACCCTGGGGCAGCATTTCGCCAGCGTCCTCAGTTGCGTGGAGCGGCGCGATTGGCCGGCTGCCCGTCAGCACGCCTTTGCGGCGGCCGCCGCGGCGGAAGCAATGAATGACGCCGCCGGGATGTTACGGGCAGGAGACGACCTGGAACGATTCAACGAATTCGGGATCGCGGGGCGCCTCCTGGCTCAAGGCGGACGGATGGTGGCCGAGACCACCGGAATCGAGTGGGACGGAAGCGATATGCCTGGCGGGACCCTCCTGGTTGAACAACGAGTGCGTCATCATATCGGCGCGCCACTTCGCAGTGCGCGGCTGATCGGTCTGGCCGGCAGACACGCCCGCCGCTGCATCGTGCTTATGGACGCTCGCCTTATTCCCCTTTTTGCCCGCACTTTTCCCAGCCTCGATCTTCGCCCAAAAGGGATAGATCACGAAAAGGCCCGGGCCGAGGCGGATGCCGTCGCTACCTACGAGACACTCTTGCAACATCTCGCCCCCGATGCGGCGACGCTCGCCGCGACTTTCCTTCCGCTCCGCCCGGATGACGCCCTGACTCCGCGGTTTCGCGAGCGATACCGGCCGGATGGTTCGCGGCTTCCAGTCATTGGGATAGCCTGGTCGTCCACCAACGAAGCGAAGGATTCTCCTCCGCTCGAATGTTGGGCGCGGTTTCTTCGAGAGATCCCCGCACGATTTGTCTCGCTCCAATATGGCGATGTGACGGCCGACCTCGCCCGTTTCCAGTCCTCCGGCGTCGCACCGTGGAGCGATCCGGCAATCGATTCCCTCAACGACCTGGATACGTTCGCCGCCCAGGTGGCCTCTCTCGATGCCGTGGTGACGATAAGCAACACCTCCGCGCACATGGCAGGAGCCCTGGGCATTCCCACCGTAGTTGTGCTGGATGATAAATTTCACATGATCTGGCCGGTGGGAGATGACCGCACCCCGTGGTATCCAAAAACGGTGCTCGTGCGAAAACAAGGTCGGGACTGGGATCAAGCTTTTGTCGAAGCGCGTGGCCGTTTGCTCGCAATCCTGGCATCGTTAACCTGATCTAAATCCGGTAACTTCAGGGCCAGGCAAAGCAGAAATCTCCGGCGATTTCGAACTTCAGTTCGGCGCCCCACGATTGAAGCAGCTTCACGGCATCCGTGTCGTCGAGCCCATAGATGCTTCCCTTCCCGGGTTTCTGCTCCACCACAATACAGGGCCTTTCCCGACGCACCGTCTGCTCCGCGCCCTGGAGGATGTAATACTCATAGCCTTCGCAGTCGATCTTCATGAAATCGACCTGAGCGAGGCCAAAGCTATCGAGTGGCCGCGCCGCGACTTCCGGCCCGGCGCCAGTGTTCTCCATCCTGACGTGCGTGCCCCCAGTACTCTCTGGCGAGACCGCGAACGGCAGAACCTCTTCTTTGCCTGCGAGCGCAAAAGGATGCAGCTCTATCTCGCAACCCTGTCCCGGGCGAACGTTCTCGGAAAAGCAGGCGCGATGGTCCTCGATTGGCTCGAAGGCCGTCACTCGAGCGAAACACCGCGCCAGGATCCGCGACCACAGGCCGACATGGGCGCCGGCGTCGACGGCATGCCGAAAATTCTTGATGTAGGGAAACGCGGCCTGGAGCTTGTGCAGCTGATAGGTTCCCGCGCCCGCGAACTCAGGGCCATTCTCAATGAACGGGATGAGATGCTCCTCCGTCTCCGGGAGCCAGATTCCCTTTACCTGTTTTCGCACCAGTATTCCTCCAGGCGGGGCGTCATTAGATCAGTCCTGGGCGATCGGCCCTGCTCTTTGCGTGGCCCCTTGAGATGATCAAGGCGCGTTCCGAGAGGACCATTGATTGACGGATGCCTGTGCTGCCGCGCCTCGCCGGACAAACTGTGCGTGGTAATCAGCCCTTCGCGCTCGGCCTCGAGGATGATCTGCTGGAGCACATAGGAGTCGTGGGTCTGGGGCAAGCCGAAAACGGCATCTGTCTCGTAGAGCTTTCGCCAGCGCGTCATCACCTCACGGTGCGCTGGATGGGTGCAACGCAGCATATAGAAGCCGCATTCGGGGTAATGCCGGTCGCGTTCCAGCCAGGCAATGTATGGGCCGGCCGGAAACAGGGTCGTCAGCCAGTCCGTGGTGACCGTCGCGTGGGTCACAATATCCGCATCGGCCCAGATCAGGACATCCGCTTCGAGCCCGAACGCCGCCTCAGTCACGGCGGCAACCTTGTGAGCGAAGCGCACACAATCCTGACGATAATCGTACGTGCCATCGACGAGTCCATGCGCGCGACGATTTTCGGCGTGCCGCGCTTTGAATTCACTGAGCCAGGCCGGCAGGCCACGCACCACCGGGCGGCCATGATCGGGCACGAATTGCTCCGCATAAAGATACAGCGGCACGTCAGCCGACCAGAATTTATCGAAGGTCTCGACCATGCGGCGACCGTATTGTTGCCATCCCGCCTCATGGCAGGTCGTGAGGACGGCAAAGCGGGTCAATGGACCGTTGGCGAACGATGCCTCGAGAAAGAGGCCCCCTTCTCCTGGGTTATTGTGTTTCAAGCCGAGTAGATTTCTTTGCGGTTTGCTGGCAGTTTCGATGTCACGTAAATGAGCGCCCGTCGCAAACGAAATCTTCCCCAAATCCCCGGCGCTTTGCGCTGGCCGGTTTACCCTGGCTGGACTTTCGGGTAATGGGATGGTGGCATGGCAATGATTGGAAACACCTGGCAGACGGGAACAGGGCTCAGCTCATGAGCTCCTCTCCCCCAATCATAGTCGCCGGAATGCATCGCTCCGGCACCTCTCTGGTGGCATCGATCCTCTCCAGCCTGGGCGTTTCCTTGGGCGACCACCTCCTCGCGGCCGACCGCGATAACCAGCGAGGCTACTTCGAGGACGTCGATTTTCTCGCACTCAATCGGGAATTGCTCAGCGCCGCCACCTCCTCCGAGGACGGAGGGCATCCAGACTGGGGGTGGACGGAAAGCGAAAGCCTGGACCGCAACGCCTTCGTGAGCTTTCGTGAACGCGCCTCCGCCCTGATCGAGGCACGGACCGGGGCTAACCAAGGACGGCGTTGGGGATGGAAAGACCCGCGCACGGCTGTGGCACTCGACTTTTGGGATTCGATCGTTCCTGATGCGCGATTTGTTTTCGTTTATCGACACCCCTGGGAGGTGGCGGACTCGATGCAGCGTCTGGGTGCGGCAGCCTTCCTGCGACGGCCCGACTATGCCTGGCGAATTTGGGCGTTTTATAACCGGTGTCTCCTCGACTTCCATGGCCGCCACCGGGAACGAACGCTCCTGGTCAGTTCCGATGCGGCCCGGCGCGATCCGGGAAAGCTGAGCGAGCTGCTCCAGGCTCGGCTGGGGCTGAGTCCGGCGGAGCCAGGCCGGCAAGTTCAGGAAATTGTCGACCCGAATCTCTTTCAAACTCAGAAGAGCGACGATCCGCTCGTGGCGTTGAGTGTGGCCGCGCGGAGCGATTGCGCGGAACTCCTGGCGGAACTCGACCGCGCGGCGGACTTATCGGGCGCTGATCTTTGGTCGCAGAGTCCCCCACGGCCCCGGTTGGCCGTGCCGGCCGGCGCCGCGGCTCCCCGGCTCTCGATCGTGGTTCCTTGCTACGATCATGGCGATTACCTGATTGAAGCCGTGGCCAGCGTGGAACGTTGCGTAACGGAACCTTGCGAACTGATTCTGGTTAACGACGGCTCGCGTGATCCACATACCGTTGCGGTTTTTAACCTGCTCCGTGGCCTGGGTTACCAGGTCATCGACCAGGAGAACACTGGCCTTGCTTCCGCTCGAAACCGCGGCATCGAGATGGCCCGAAGCGCCTACATTCTTCCTTTGGACGCCGATAACCGGCTGCGGCCCGATTTCGTTACGGCCGCCTTGCAAATTCTCGACAGCCAGCCCGAAGTAGGAGTCGTCTATGGCGATCGCCAGGACTTCGGCCTGCGGAACAGTCTCATCGAGATTCGCCCGTTCGATTTCGACATCTTGCTCGCCTGCAACTATATCGATGCCTGCGCCCTGATGCGTAAGGAGGTGTGGAGCGTCTGTGGTGGCTACGATACCGAAATGCCTGCTCCAGGGCTGGAAGACTGGGACCTGTGGATAGGCGCGGCCAAAAGGGGATGGCAGTTCCATCATTTGCCAGGCGCGGCTTTCGATTATCGCGTGCGTCCCAACTCGATGAGCGCCGCTCTAACAGAAGAGCAATACCCTCAGATTAATTCTTATGTAATCAATAAGCATCGAAGCCTCTACTCGAAGCGCCTCCCTCAGATCCTGGTAGCTGCGCAACGCTCCACCGCCAGACTTCTCCAACTCCGCATCGACTACGAGCATGCCCAGGCCGAGCATAATGCCGGCGCCGGCGCGGCCAGGCCAGAGGACCGGCAACACAGAGTCCTCCGCCTTCAACAGGACCAGGAGGAAAGGTCGCGCCGGACGGCCATCCTGCAAAAGGAAGTCGAGGACAAATCAAGACACGTCACTCAGCTTCAACATGATCTTGAAGTAAAGTCGCAGCAGGTATCGGAACTGGCGGCCGATCTTGAGGCGAGGTCGCACCAGATGGCGGCGCTAGATGCCGCGGCCAGGGACAATTCCAGGCGCATTACTCAACTCAAGGAAGAGCTGGAGAACAGGTCGCGCCAAGTCAGCCATTTCCAGGACGAGGTCGACCAACAGTCCGCGTTCGTCGAGCAACTCAAGAACCAACTCGAGACCGTGAGCGGCCGGCTAACGCACGCCGAAGACGAGCTTCTCTCCACCCGCTCGAAAGCCCTGGCCTTGCGTGGAATCCTGAACTTTACCCAGCCAGCCCGCGCCGGCCTTGAACGTTATAACTCCATTCTAGAGCGGCGCGTGCGCAGTATCTCCCGCCTCCTAGTCCACCCCGGTCAGGCGCCGGGACGACCCGAGCCGGCTGGACCGGCCCTGATTGAATCTCTCGCGAGCGAGATCGGTCGAATCGGCCGTCCATCTTCTTGGTGGAAATTAGCAAGAGCCTTCGGCCTCCTCAAATGGGCGCCGGCCGGCGTGCCAAAGACCGCGTCGGAGCGCAGAGCGCTTGCGACTCACCTCAACCGCGCGTTACGGGCAATTAGCAAGGCTCTCTCTTCCGAGAAAACATCGCCTGAGGAGAGAGCGATCGAGACGACCCGCCTCTTCCAGCTTTGCGGCCACGTGCGAGAGATTGCCCGTTCGGTTCAGCTTCCAACCTTGTTTCAATCCAGGACGCCGTTGTGGAGCGGCGTCCAGTGGCCACGACCGGGTGCGAACAGCGCCGATGGTGGAGCGACCGTGACCGCTCTTTTCGATGCCCCCTGGTATCTCGGACAGTACCCGGACGTCGCCGCGTCGAACGTCGATCCTCTGAGGCACTATCTCGAATGGGGAGCCCGCGAACGTCGCAACCCCAATCCAGTCTTCGACACGGAGTGGTATCTTGCTCGTAACCAGGACGTCGCCGCCGGAGAGCTGAATCCGCTCCAACATTACCTGGATCGCGGCGCGCGGGAAGGTCGCGATCCCAGCCCGCTTTTTGAGACAAGCTGGTATCTCGCGAACAACCCGGATGTGGCGGCTTCCGGCCTGAACCCGCTGCACCATTACCTGGCCCATGGAGCCCGGGAAGGACGCTCCCCTCATCCTCTTTTCGACGCTGCCTTTTACCTGAAGGAAAACCCGGAGCTCACTGGGATGAACCCTTTGGAGTATTATCTGGCCTGGGGCGCCGCCGTCGGAGATAGCCCGCATCCGCTTTTTGATGCGGCCTGGTATCTGGCCCAGAATCCAGACGTGGCCCAGGCGGGCGCAAATCCGCTCCTGCATTACTTGGATCGCGGCTGGCGCGAAGGCCGCAACCCCCACTCCCTATTCGACTCGCGTTGGTATCTGGCCGAGAACCCCGGCGTGGCCGCCTCGGGCATGAATCCATTGGTCCACTACGTAAAATGCGGGGCTGCTGAAGGTCGCAATCCCAACCCGCTTTTTGATTCGGCCTGGTACAAGAGGCAGAACCCTGAGTTGGAACCCGCAGGTATCAATCCGTTTGCGCATTACCTGGTGCGGGGGGCGGCGGAAGGTCGTGATCCCCATCCCATCTTTGATTCGAAATATTACCTCTCGCAAAATCCAAACGCTACAAAGACGGGGTTGACTCCCTTGGAGCACTACCTCCTTATTGGCACGAAGGCAGGCCGCGGCACCCACCCCCTGTTCAACGCGGAGTATTACCGAAACACCTACATGGCGCGGGAGACCGAGTGGGTCGACCCGGTTCGGCATTACCTGGCGGTAGGATGGAAGCTCGGGTACCGGCCTAATCCCACCTTCGATCCCACCTTCTATCTGCATGTGCATCGCGACGTGGCGGAGGCTGGTCAGGAGCCCTTCAGTCATTACCTCCAGTCTGGCCGCACTGAAAAACGAATCACGACCGCAGCGGCCATTTCCTTTGAACTGCGACAGCCGGAATTCAAGATTCCACGTGAGCCGGTCGTCGCTGCGGCTCCGGTCCCCTCTGATGTTAAAGCTATTGCGTTTTACCTGCCGCAGTTCCACACGATTCCACAGAATGACCTCTGGTGGGGCAAGGGGTTTACCGAGTGGACTAACGTTCGAAGAGGAAAGCCCAATTTTGAAGGACACTATCAGCCGCACGTTCCGGACGGGTTGGGCTACTACGACCTTTCCCGCGAAGGAGTTCTCGAGCAACAAGCCGCGTTAGCCCAGGCAGCAGGCCTTCACGGTTTTTGCTTCTACTACTACTGGTTCGGCGGCGAAGTCTTGCTCGATCTCCCTGTCCGAAGAATGGTTGAAACGGGGAAACCCGCCTTTCCCTTTTGCATCTGCTGGGCCAATGAAAATTGGACCCGCCGCTGGGACGGCAAAGACAGCGACATCCTCATTGCCCAGCGCCATTCCGCGGAGGATGACTTTGCCTTCATCAGGCATATCGAAAGGATTATTCGATCGGAAAACTATATCCGAATTGCCGGCAAGCCGGTTCTCCTCGTTTATCGTCCGTCGTTGCTGCCGGACGCCAAGGCCACCCTGGAACGCTGGCGCACCCACGTCCGATCGGCCGGGCTGGGAGAATTGCATTTGGTCATGGTGCAAAGTTTCAGCGAAGGGATCTCTCCGGCCGACTACGGCTTTGATGCCGTTGTCCAATTCCCCCCGCATCTTCCCTCCACGCCGGTGACACCTGTCATTCGGGGCAAAGCCGCGGATTTCACGGGTTACATCTACAACTATGACGAAGTGCGCCAGAGAGCGATTGGGCAGCTCCATTCGGCGGCTCCCGGCTCGACCCTTTACCCCGGAGTAATGCCATCGTGGGATAACACCGCGCGGCAAGGGGGCAGATCGAGCATCTGGGTTAACTCATCGCCGGAGGCCTACTCGGAGTGGTTAGCGGAGGCTGTAAGTCTGGCCCGGGCCCAATTATCGCCGGCCGAACGCTTCGTTTTTATCAACGCCTGGAACGAATGGGCCGAAGGCTGCCATTTGGAACCGGACGCACGTTTCGGGTACGCCTGGTTGAATGCGACAGCCCTGGCCCTGCGCCAGCCGTCGCGCGCGCCGGTGATATTCCCCGGAGCGCGGCCCCATCCGGAACCACCGCCGGAAACTCCCATCGTCGTCCGGCCTTTGGCAGGCCCCATTCGGCTCGTTATCTCCACCCTGTTTTACCACCGCGAAGATATTCTAACCGCGTTCGTGAAGAAACTCCTGCCTCAACTGAAAGTAGCCACCAAGACCAAGAATCTTTCGTGCGAGCTCTTCCTGTCGTTTAACTACCAACCCTCTCCGGATGCACTAGGAGAACTTCGAAAGTTGATCAGCCAACTTTTGCCACGGGACAGCACCTCCGTTCACATTATCGAAAATAGTTTCAACCTCGGTTTTGGCGCGGGTCATAACGCCATCTTTGAAAAAACGGACTCCGATGTCTTTATCATCCTCAATAGCGACCTCCATATCGAAGATGACCATTGGCTGGTGAAGTTCGCGGATCGATTCCAGAACTCGGATGCGGCCATTTTGGGCCTGGCCGAGAACGCCTCACGGTTACGAGAGGATGGTTGCGGAGTCCTGGTCGGCGAAACTGGAGCCGCCTTTGATTTTGTCGATGGCTCAGTCCTGGCTATCCGATCCGATCTCGCTGCGCGATTCGGTCTTTTCTCTCCTTCCTTTGACTATTTTTACTTCGAAGATGTCGATCTCAATTTGCGCTATCGGCAGATGGGCCTTCGCATCGAGACCCTGGATATACCATGCCTCCATGAACGGAGTTCCAGCACTCGGTTGTTGCCAAAGTTTGCGGTTGAAAGCGTCCTGAACCAAAATCGGGCCCGCTTCTTTCAGCGCTGGGAGAATTACCTCACGACTCGACGCCTTTCGAACCGGCTCGCTCTGCATTTTCGAGACGCCGACCGGCAACTTCAATGCGCCAGTTTTGCCGCCATCTTTGGCCTGCTCGCCGAACATCCGACCGCGGTTCTCGATCTGTGGGGGGTGCATCAGCAGCTGGTTCCACTCTTCCAGCATCCACGAATTCGATTGATTCCGTGGTGGCAGGCACCGCGCCGGGAGGATTACTTGAGGTGCTACGAACTGTCGCTCGAAGCGGCGAACACCTTGCCTCTGGCGGTCAGGATCGCTGAACAAATGTCGGTGGACCCTGCGTTCCAGCTGGCCCGGAGCCATCTCGAATCGCTCTTAAGCAGCGATGCCCCGGAGCAGAAGCGGACCAATAAAGCATTGATCTACCTTGCCCGCCCCCAGGTTCTCTTTGAAGGGAGGCAACCGGAAGCAGATAGCCTCCTGGCAGCGCGGGAGCCTCTTCTAAGAAAGGGTTTCGAGATCCAGTATTACTCGGAATACGGGACGATGGAAACGCCCGCAGTTCCTAAGAGTGAACGGCGCAATTGGAAATATGTCGCCTGTTCAAGTGGCCTGGACTTACTCGCCGACCTGGCTTCGGCCGATGTCCTGGTTACTTCCGATGGCTGGGCCGCGGAGCTGGGCCAGCTCCTAAACAAGAAGACGATTGTCTGGCTCGGCTCCACCTCAGCCGGCGCCGCCATCTGGAACTTCAGTTCGGCCTGCGCATTTTTCGACTCCGCCTTAAACTGTCTGGGTTGCCACGAACGTTTCGGGCAGCCCGGCCGGAACGTCTGTCTGCGGGGGGACCAGGCTTGCCTGAGCTCCGGCCTGACTCACTCGTTCGCTGAGACTGTGGGAAGGTTTCTTGATGACGGGAGCGAAGCTACCGCTGCATCCAAGATATCCTGGACCAGGTCGATCACCAGACGGTTGAAGCGCTCAGAGCAGGAAAAGCTGGAGGCGTGGCCGGAGACTTCAGCGGGATCGGTCCTGGTTCTCACCCCAATCAGTCCAACGCTTGACCCAGCCGTTATTCGGCGAGCGCGCGAGCTGGCTGAGCGCACCACCAACGGAATGCGCGGGTGTCGCATTGTTTACGACGATACCGGTGAAGCGCCTCCGCGCGGCTCCACTTTCCCGCACCGTCTTGCCGCCATGACACCGTTGCGGCAGGCAATGATTGATCGCCATTTGCGCGACGAACGCTGGGTCTTTTGGGTCGACGCCGATCTGGTGGACTACCCCGCCAATCTCTTGGAGGAACTAATCAGTCGCGCCGAGGGAGGCATCGCGGCTCCGCTCGTGCTGATGGAAGGAGATTTGAGCGAACCTGCTTATCCAGCTGGCTTCGGCCCCGGCAGGTTTTACGACATCGCGGGCTTCATCGAGAACGACCGATGGGCGCGATTCACGCAACCTTATTTCGACCAGCCCGGACCAGTCTACCGCCTGGATTCAGTCGGTTGCTGTTATCTGGTGAACGCGGATCTGTATCGCTGGGGCGCGAAACACGAGCTTGATCATGCGTCGAAAGCCTTCATTGCCGAAAATCGAGACTGGCCGGACGACGCAATCAAACTCAATCAATCCGGCCCGGCTAATTCTTTCACCGACCATTACTCTGTCTGTGAGTTCGCGCGGAAGGTTGCCGTTCCAGTGCAGGCTTTCGCGGACTTGATTGCGTATCATCAGAGAGCCTGATCGCAGCCGTTATTAGCGCCTCTGCTTCGCTTGACAACGCGACAAACCTTGAGAGATAAACGTCATTCCTTCCACCATTGTTATGGCGACGATAACAACAGCAGAGAATTGGTTTGAGCGGCGGCCCTGGATTGATGAGCCGAATGCGTCCATCGACGACTACATAAGATCGGCCCCATCACTTCCCACCGATTACCAACTGGACGAGCAACTCGAACACTGGCGGGAACACGGAATTGTTATTTTTGAAAAAGCTGTGGATGAACAAGTGATCGATTCGTTGCTGGAAGACGTCGAATGTCTAGTCACGCACCCGACTGAGTATGAGGTCACGGTCGACCCCGGCGGAGGCAACCACATCCCGATCAAGCAACTATCAACCGAGGAGTTGCTCCAGCGAGGTAACCTGAAGGTAAATAATTTGCATCACATCTCGAAGGCAGCCGTCCGATGCGCGTTGAATAAGTATGCCACTTCCTTCTTGTCCCACGTTTTTCAAGACACGCCTTGTGTGCAACAATCGTTGTTTTTTATCAAAGGAAGCCAGCAGCCGATTCATCTCGACTACCCCTATGTGCGAGTCCAGCAACACATCGCTAACGTGGTGGCATCCTGGGTGGCCCTGGAAGATGTTCATGAGGATAGCGGACCGCTGGCCTACTACTGTGGCAGTCACATGCCGGAAAAAATGCCGTTTTTCGATTGGGGCAACGGAAGTATCACTCTCGAGGAGGATTCGGCCCATCAGCCTCACGAGTTTGTCACCTATCTGGAGAACGAAATGGAAAGGCTACATATTCAGCCGCGCGTCTTTCTTCCCAGGAAAGGAGACATGCTTATCTGGCATGGGTATCTCGCTCACGGTGGAACGAAGATTCGGGATCAGGCCCGGACGAGAAAGTCGCTGGTGACCCATTATACCTCGAAGGGTTCGTATAACCCGGGGCATAGATTCGCGGACGCCGACGAAAAAGGACGGTTCTACGAGGAAAATGGCGGTCTGGCCTATGACCTGCCGTGGACGGTAGGCTGGAAGATGTTGCCGTCCTGGCGCGACTAATTCCATTGACGGGCGAGAGCACTCGCCAGCACAACCCTCAAGATAGCTTGCCTTGCTTACGATCGTTTGAGTTCCAGGGAGTAGGCGCGAATACCGAGCAATCGGCCGTCTTCGCCTAAGCCCAGCGCCTTCGGAGTTGTGGCATTTGGGATGCGCAGCTCAATCGTCAAGGTCCCTCCATTTTTCGTCATCTCGGCGGGTAACTGCGCGGTAAAATCGGCCGGGTCCGCGACCTGCCAGTCTGCCACCTTTTGGCCATTTACCACTACTTGAACTGCTTGAGAGGCGAGGGTCGGTGGCTTGGTTAACCCGCCCAGGTTCATGGTTAAGGTTAGCGCCCCTGCATTGGCTGGTATGGGAAGGTTTAGTTTTGCCACGTTGCCCTCCGTCCAGGTAAAATCCTGTTCGGTCTTGCTCCATCCCGTGCCTCGATAGCCCTCCGAGCCCCCTCCAAGGTTGAATCGGATCGGGGCGCCTATCGCCATTGTGCCCGGCGTGGTCGAACCAGAAGGGGTCGGTGATTCAGAAGCCGCGAGAAGACTGCCGCAGGAAACCAACACCACTAGCAAAGCCGCCGACAAGCTCGACGATGGACGGCGTTCGCCAAAGGAGACACCCATCATATCTTTTTCCATCCGCGTTCTTGCCATCACACCTTCTCAGTGTCAAGTACTGCCACCCCATGGGAATAAGGCCCAACGTGAGACATGATGGCATACAAGTCCGTTACGAAAAGCTGATCCTTGTTTTCTTTTTCCTCCTGGCTTTCGCCGTCCTTCTCCGAGTTGGCACCACCCCCGCGCCGATCTATGCCAGCGACGAATACGCCTATCTTAAACACGGCTTGGATCTGGGGAAACTCTCGGCAACCGTCCCATCCGAGCGCGACCCAAAACTCCAGGGCCTTTCCAATCATGTCTATTCCTGGGTTGTCCAGGTGGCTGCTCGAATTTCCGGCGATCCGACTCCAGTGATTCGGCTCCTGAATTTCGCCTGCTATTTCGTCGCTCTTCCGCTCCTCGGAGGTTTGCTTCTTCGCCGGCATTCAGGGCCGCATGCCCACCTGTGGTTCCTCGGACTCCTGGTCTTGCTGCCCGCGAGCGTTTTCGTGCTTTCGCCGATGCCCGAAATTCTTTTCGCAACCCTTTACACCGCAATCGCGGTGATGACGGTGCTGTTGATTCGGCCGGCGCCCTCGCTCGCCGGCTTTCTTGCCGGCGGCGGTCTCGGCATTCTCGCTTACATAAAGCCCCATGCCGCGGCGGCGATCCTGGGTTTCGGGCTCTTCTTCCTCTTTCACTCGCTCCGAAACTGGCGCAGCCGCGAATGGCCGCGGAGGCTGCTCCCGCTAACCTTTGTTGCGGGACTGGCTCTCGCCATCTTCTTCGTCAACCTCACTATTCTTGGGCAACTATCATTTGCTCCGACGTTTGTCGGCAACCTTTACGCCGGGGCAGTCAAGTCCGCGTTTTCCTTATCACATTTTCGCGAGACAGTTCAGAGCGTCGCCGGTTATGGTCTTCTCCACGGTCTCATCTTGATCGTGCTGTTTCCGCTAGCCCTGGCCGGCTCAATCCAGGCAATCGTTCGTTTTACTTACCGGAAGAAGAAGGCCGATTGGGATGTCTTTGACGATCTGGCGCTCCTTACCACAATTTCAGCCGCTGCCTTCATTGCCATGACCGCCCACTATACCCATTACGCTGGCGTCGGGGGCGGCTCCGAATCCAATCGTCTTCTCGGGCGCTATCTGATCGTGATCTTTCCCTCCCTGCTGATCATGACTTGCCACGTTCTCTCTGTTCTCCAGGAAAAACCGGAAAGGCGGCTGAGTATTTACGCCCATAAACGATGGATCCTGGGCGTGTTCGCCCTCGCCACGATAGGGACAACCTGGTTTCTGACGCAGTCGAAACTTTTCCCCTGGGACTACCCGGAGCTCTTCAGCCTTTATTCGAAAATCAATGACTACTGGGGCTGGGCGGAACCTGTAGGTTTGCGCATACCTGTCGTGGCGGGTGGATTGACCCTCCTCCTGGCGTGTCTGATTTTTCCTCGTTATGCGGCCAGGTTGCTGGTTTTTGGGCAGGCCATGCTCTTCTCGGCTTCGCTGTTCCTGGTGACTTTCTGGCAGGAGACGCACGCCCGGATAAACGAGCCTGTGGCTGCGTTTGGCCGCGCTCTACGGAGCGAGGCCGGTCCGAATGCCGAGGATCTGCTCCTGGTCGGCGGCGCGCGTTTCGGAGATCTCTCCTATGCTCTTTGCGGGTTGCTCGCAGATCCCTGGGTGAGGATTGCCATCCAGGACTCTGAGCTGACGACAGCGATGATCCCCTCCGGGGTGAAGGTGGTCGCCACGCTGGCGTCCTACGACGTGAAGTTTCCCTTCGTTTCATACAATGAAAGAGGCCCTCTGCGCATCTATGGCTTGGATGCCTCCATGATCCGCACCTATTCTGTTCCAATTCCGCTCTGGGACAGAAAGGAGTTCGTCGTTCATACGGGCAGCAACACACGCAATGCCGCCCTTTTTGGGTTCAACACGCCCGAGCCGTGGGGCGCCTGGACCGCCGATGACGACGCCATTATCTTGTTACCCTACCGGATCCAGGGGAGCGTCTATTTAAGATTCCGCTCCTGGGTGATAAAGGAGGGTGGAAGCGTTGTCCTTACTCTCGGAGACGCGGCGGCCACCTTTCAACCGGGTAACACCCCTGCGGAATACAAGCTCCCGGTGTCGCTTACGTCGCCCGCCGACCGCATTCATATTCATTTCCCTGGCGCCAGGGCGAGCCCTTGGGAACGCAGAATCGGCGTGGCGTTTTCGGAGATTGCAATCGGCCCGGAACCTTAGCACGCTCCGAAAGAGCAAACCAAGCAACGTGTACGAAGTCTCCGGTGAATTCAGAAAAATTGCGGTGGTAATTCCCTGCTACCGAGTTCGGGACAGGCTTCGCGGTGTGGTCGAAAGCCTGCCTGATTGGATTGATGCTATCATCGTCGTGGACGATGGCTGTCCCGAGAAGTCCTATGAAGTATTGAGCGAAGGTCCGGCTGATGTTCGGGTAGCTCTGGTGCGGCACGAATCGAATCAGGGTGTCGGAGGCGCCATGATCACTGGTTTTCGAAAGGCCCTGGAAGGCGACTACGAGATCATCGTCAAGATAGACGGCGACGGACAGATGGACCCCGCCCACCTCGCGGATATCGTCCATCCCATAGCATCAGGTCTGTGCGACTTCGCGAAGGGCAACCGTTTTATTCATCTGGAAAACCTGCGCGCCATGCCTTTTGCGCGACGGATGGGGAACGTTGGCCTGACCTTCCTGACCAAGTTCGCCAGTGGCCAGTGGCACCTCTCCGACCCGACCAATGGTTACCTGGCAATTCATCGAGAGGCTTTGCGTCTGTTAAGCTTCAAGCGGTTATCGCAAGGCTACTTTTTTGAAACGAGCCTTCTGATTCAACTGAACATCATTCGAGCGGTCGCGTTCGATATTCCGATACCGGCCCGCTACGCCGGCGAGCGTTCATCACTAAGCATCACCCGTGCTTTGTTTGGGTTCCCGCCGCGACTCCTGTGGGGGCTGATGAATCGGTTCCTTTGGCGTTATTGCTTCTATGACGTCAATGCTACGACGTTCTGTCTTATCATCGGCGGTCTCATGACGATCGGTGGAGTGTCCTTTGGAGCTTACCGTTGGGTGGAAGGGAGTCTCACCGGGCAGTTCCAATCCGCCGGAACTGTAGCCTTATCTCTTCTGCCTACCATCATTGGTATGCAGCTCCTGCTTCAGGCCCTTGTTCTCGATGTGGTCGATATGCCGCGGCTCCCCCTTAGCCGGCTGCTAGGCGCGCGACGAAGATGAGCAGAGGGAGCGGTAACGAATGGCTACCTGCTACATTTGCGGCGCGAATAAGAGCCGTTCGCTCTGCCAAATTCCCACCGGCACGATCGTGCGTTGTCTGGAATGCGGTACCGTCTACCGCGCGGCGGTCATCACGGGGGCCGAATATGGCCAGCTCTACCAGAGCGAGGTCACGATGCAGACGCCGTTCTATTTGGCTAACAAATTGGCGGTCGATCCAAAAATTGAGCCAATGCCTACCTTTGCGCGCGGCCTTAGGCGGATTGGAGAATTGCGCGCGCCCGGCCGCCTTCTCGACCTCGGTTGCTCCTACGGAGCATTCATGGTCCTGGCGGAAAGCACAGGATGGAACACTTCGGGCGTTGAACTAAGTGAGTCCACCGCGAAATTCGCGCGGGAGGAGCGGCATCTGGATATTTTCACCGGGACGGTGGAACAAGCGGCTTACCCGGATGGACACTTCGATGTCATCACGCTCTGGGATGTCATCGAGCATTTCGATGATCCCGCCGCTACCCTGGCCGAAATCCATCGCATCATGGCCCCTGGCGGAATTTTGTTTGTCTTCACGATCAATCAGGAAAGTTTGCTCACCGCGGTGGGCCACCTTCTTTATCAACTGTCCTTTAGGCGATGGAAACACCTGATGGCTCTCTTTTATGACATCCATCACAATTTCTTTTTTTCGCCGCGGACGATCACCCGATTCCTGAAAAGAAGCGGGTTTGAAGTGGCGGACATCCAATTCGGCGCGGCCAACGTCCGGAGATGGCGCACCGTGCCGATCAGTCCGCTGATGATCTTTGGTTCCGACGTAATCGATTTCTTTTCGGGCGTGGTCAATCGAAGATATCGGATGTTTGTCTATGCCAGGAAGACGACCCGCGGCGAGCTGTAGAAACTGGACTCCGTCATCCGCCGGAGTTCCGTGTGATTAGAACCTCGATAAGTTCGGCTCGAATTCCCAACTCGAGGTTATCCAGGACGACGAGTTCGGTCGTTAGCCCAGTGGCATCGAAGATATACTGGGTAATATCGTAGCCCCAACGAACCGTAAGCAGAGATCCCGCTGAGGAAACAGGGTTGCCGTGATACTCCGCCGGTTCGATCAATTGGAGGACTTGGCCGTCTGGCATTCGCCGTGCGCAAAATTCCGTCGCCGCCCCTTTGTTCTCAAGAGGGGTCGTGAAGACGTGAGCGCCGCCCGGTCGAAGCGTTCGCGCAATTTCGCGGAACGCCGCGGCGGGATCAAAGAGGTGCTCGAAAACGTCCTGGGTAACGTGAAGGTCGATGCTTTTATCGTCGAAACTCAAGTTCTCGAGGTTTTCGCAGCGCACTCCATTTACGCTCTCTCCCGCGGGGACCTCTGCAAGATAATAACTTGGAAGGTATCCGGGCGCTTCCGCAACGAGCCGCCTACTCGGACCTCTACCCAGGATTGGAGACGATTCATGGATGGCAAGGTCCCGCCATTGCGGGAAAAACTTCTCCAGGCAATACATTACGGCGCGCTCCCGCGGAATTGATTGGCAATTCGTGCATCGGTAATCATCCCGCCACCAACGGCTCGTCGCGACAAACTCGACCCTGGAATCACAGCAGTGGCAATATCCTTCGTTCCGAAACAAAGGCTGGGTGGATTGATCGGCCTCTGGCTCCTCTTTCATCTGTCCTCTTTATAACCACTATCTGGCGCCACGGCATTACACATTTTATCTTCGAAACTAGTGGCTTTTCACTGAAAATCCGTTTTCATCGGAACAGGCCGCGCGCAATTCCGAACTTGTAACTCAGCCGCGCGCACCTTCGAACCCCCAATGAAAATTCTAGCCACAGGCGGCTTGGGCGCTGTCGACGCTCCTTTAGTGGCGCTCCTCCGCCAGGAAGGGAACGAAGTGTGCGTCTTTGAGTCGTCTCAAGATGGGTCGTTTATTTCGTCAAGTACAAGCTAGTTTTCGGCATCGCCCGTTGATCGCGGTCTGGGCTGTGGCCGGATTATCTGTGTGCCTGCTTCTCCCGGCGGTGTTAGACCGACCGGTTTATCAACTCTGCCTGAAAAGCTCCGAGTGGGAGCCAAGTGCGACGTTTCTTGCTAATGGCGAACCGAGAGCCGGCGAATTACCGAAGCAGATTATCAGTTCGCCCGAGAGCAGGTTTTGGCGGAATTACAGTCCGGAACTCAGCATGCCGGTAGGTGAATTGCGGAGCAAACCATTTACGGTGCCTGTTAGAAACCTCATTATTCCGGTAACGGAGTTTCCCAGCTCGCCGTCTACCGGAGTTTATTTGGAGTCACAAAGCGACGGTCAACGCTTTTTCGTCGGTCCGGGTGCTGCGCATCTCGAATGGCAGCCCTTTACTATAAGGCTCCCGAAGAACCTGGTGGGCTCTGCCTTTCGCCTCGTCGCTTACGCGCAGTCCAGCACTCCTTACGTGGGAGTAGGAACCCCTTATTATCAGGCGAATAGGTCGCTTCCGGGCGTCCGCTTCTCAACGCTATTTGGCTCAACCCTCGCCGCGTTTGCCTATGTGGGCCTTCTTTTTGTTCCGGCACTGACGCTGGTGAGAAGATGGCAGGACATCCATGGGGTCCGTCGATTCCTCATTTGTCTCGTCTTGGTGGGCTTCGTCTCACTGCCCCTTTTCTATCTCGCCTACTTCAATCCAGGACTTGGACGATGGGCTGGACGAGGCTGGCTTCTAATTTCACTCGGTCTGCTAATTTACCTCTTTCGATCGCACACCACTTTTTCTCAAGGTGAATGGGATTGCTTGAAGCTCGTCGCCTGCATCACTGTCTTTGAGGCGTTCTTCGTTTTTTCATTCAGCCTGGTCTCAACCCCTTACACGACCAACTACGTTTTCTTTCCGGCTATCTGGTCGACTGACAACCAGATACCGCCTACGCTTGCGAAGCTCCTGGTGAAGGGCACTGCCGATACGGAGTGGTCGTTCGGTTTCTGGGCGATTTCTGACCGCACCCCACTGCTCTCAACCATGCTCTATCCGGCAGCCGTCGTGCTGCGAGATCTATTGCCAGAAATAGGCAGCGGCGCCGAAGCGATGGTATTTCAGGTTAGCGGGTTCATAATTCAGAACTCATGGGTAGTGGTGCTTTGGGCGGTTTGCGCGCGCGTGGGAATGGATCGCCGCGAGTCCGTGCTAACGGTATTGTTGCTGGCGTTTACGCCGTTTCTTTTCCTTAATACGATTTACATCTCGCCAAAGATTCTGGGCGCCATCTTCTGCTTTGTTCAGTATCTGTTTCTTCCCACGGATCGCCGGGACGGCGTCTCAGCTCGGTCACTCGCAGTTGATAGCTCGATTTGTGGCATTGCCTCGGCCTTGGCGATCATGTCACATCCCGCGGCGGGTTTGGCGGTTCTGGCAATCTTCGCCTTTGGGGCTTGGGGTACACGGATCAAGGCCTGGTGGCGTCTGGGCGTTTCAGGAGCGGTCGCCGCTTGTGTCGTAGTGCCCTGGATCGTTTGGAGTCGACTTTATTCACCCAGTAGAAGCCCTTTGCCAAAGTATCTGCTCACGGGAGATTTCGGGTTTTCTGGAGCGCCGATATCGCTCCTGGATGCGACCCTCCAATTCTATCGCTCCATGTCACTTTCCACCTGGATTCAAAAAAAGTTATTCGATCTCGCTACCCTCGGGGGTTTCGAATTAAAAGATGTTCCCGGGGGGTTGACCAACAACCTTTTCGCGAGCTTCGATTCACTTCGTGCTTACCAGTTGTTTTTCCTGGTTCCCTGTCTTGGAGCTCTTCTCGTTCCTCTCATCTGGCTGTTATTGAAAAGGAATAGCCTGAAAGAGGCAGAAGGTTCGCAAAGGGGCGTTTTGTGGGGATTGGTCTGGTCGAGCGCGCTCTGTTTCGTAGTGCAGTTCCTTGTCATGATGGCGCCTCACTTCGTCTACCATTATCCCTACTTTGTGGTTCTTGCCTGGCACGTTATAGCCGTCGTCGCCGTGGTGAAGCTGCGTGTCTTACTTCTACAATTGGCGGCCCTGCTGAATTATCTTGGCTTTATCATTTATTGGATCGTTCTCGTAACGATCAAGGTGCCGGTCGCGAGCGTTGTAGGTCTCATGTGCGCGTATGCTATTCTTCTGGCCGGCTCTGTGATCGTTGTCAGGGAACTCCTTTCTGCAATCACGGCAAAGCAATGAGTCCTCAACGCGCACTGCACGACGCCACGACCAACTGGGTCTCTTCCTCTCGAAGAAACGGGTGGATTGGCAACGAAAGCTCCGAGGCAGCGAGACGGCGGGCGTTTACGGGCTCGGCGGCGACGTCGTAGCTCACCGATAACTGCATCGCGGGCTGATCGGGAATGAGACGCGGATAATGAACGCCGCTGGCAATACCGCGGCCGAGCAGATGTTCGCGGATGCCGTCCCGCTCCTCCGCCTCAACGAAGATCGGGAATAGATGCCACACCGGCTCGGCTGACGGCGCTGGTTTGATTGTCCGAAAATGCTGAATCTCACGTAGATATCGCGACGCGATTTGCCGGCGCGCCTCCGTCCAGCGCTCCAGATTCGGCAGCAAGGCATCTGAAAGCACTGCCGCGTGAAGCTCATCGAGCCGGCTGTTCAGGCCGAGTTCGTCATGCAAATACAGGTCTGATTGCCCGTAATTGCGTAGCGCTCGAGCGCGGCTGGCCGTGGGCGGATCGTTTGTTAGCAACGCGCCGCCGTCTCCGAACGCGCCGAGATTTTTCGTGGGATAAAAGCTGGTCGCGGCGGCCTGGCCTACCGTCCCAACGTTCCGCCCGTCATGTTTGGCGCCAATCGCCTGGGCGCAGTCTTCGACGATCGCCAAATCAAAATCCTGTTTCAGGCCGTCGAGCTTCTCCAGGTCGAGCGGATTGCCATAAAGATGCACCGGGACGCAGAAGCGGATGGAACGGTCGCGCGTGAAGATGTCGCGGCATTGCTCGAGGTCGACGTTGCCATTGTCATCGACGTCGACGAAGGCCGGCACGCCGCCGGCGCGCAGGATCGCCAGGGTCGTCGCGAACGCGGAGAAGGGCGTCGTGAGAACTTTCTGCCCCGGCTGCAAATCGAGGGCGCGCAAGGCGATCTCGATCGCGTCCATGCCGTTTGCGACCCCGACTGCGTGCGAGACGCCCCAGAACTCCGCGAGTTTGCCTTCGAAAGCTTCGACTTCCCGGCCGAGGATGTAGCGACCACTTGACCCGACGCGCTCGACCGCCGCCATCGCCGCGGGGCCGATCTCCGCCCATTGCCTTTTAAAATCGTTCGGACGAATCATCAGCGTTGCCTGCGTTCAAGATTCCGCGGACGCGTTGGCCAGCTCGGCGTCGACCATCTCGCGAACCAGCTCCGTGAAAGAGCCAGTGGGCCGCCAACCCAGGGTCGCCTTGATCTTTTCAGGCGAACCAACCAGATGCGCCGGATCGTTGAGCCGATCGAAGCCTCGGTCGTGCTTTACGTACTGTTCCCATGGTAACTGCACGACCGCGAAGGCGGCTTCGACAAATTCGCGCACCGAGTGCGTCCGGCCGGTCGCGACGACATAATCGTCGGCTTTTTCGTGCTGCAACATCAGCCACATCGCGACGACGTAATCCTGGGCGCGGCCCCAGTCGCGCCGGCTCTCCAGACTGCCGAGGACCAGCTCGTTCTCGAGCCCACGAGAGATCCGTGCCACGGCGCGCGCGATTTTGCGAGTGACAAAGTTTTCGCCGCGTCGCGGCGATTCATGGTTGTAAAGGATGCCGTTGCAAACAAACAGTCCGTACGAATCGCGGTAGACGCGGGCGAGCTGTGTGGCGAAAGCCTTGGCGCAACCATAAGGGCTCGACGGCAAAAGCGGAGTGGTTTCGGTTTGGGGCGATTCCGCCGCATTTCCGAAGATCTCGGAGCTCGAGGCGTGGTAAACCTTCACTGGCCCCGGCTGGTCGCGCGCGATCTCCAGCAGCCGCAGTGTGGCCATTCCAATTTCATCGCAGGTCGATTCCGGGATTTCGAAGCTCAAACCGACGTGGCTTTGCCCGGCGAGATGATAGACTTCCGTGGGCTGCACTCTCGAAAAGATGCGCCGCAAGGTGGTTCCATCGGAGAGATCGCCGTAATGCAAGAAGAGGCTTTTGTCGTAGATGCTTTCGTTGCGCCGTAAATGTTCGATGCGCGAGCGCAGGAGATTGCTCGTGCGCCGGACAACTCCATGAACGGAGTATCCTTTTTCAAGGAGCAACTCCGTAAGATACGAACCGTCCTGGCCGGTGATGCCAGTGATGAGTGCGGTCTTTGGGTTCTGATTCATCACACTTACACATAGTGCGAGATGAACTCGCGATAGTAATTGAGCGCCGACTCGATGGTTTCGCCAAGCGACTTCCTCGGAGCCCAGCCGAGTTGCGAACGGATCTTGGAGAAGTCCGCGTAGTAGTCGCCGATGTCGATGGCGCGGCGGTCCGCCGGGAACTCGCGAATTGAATATTCACCCTGGCCGTGTATCTCCACCATCCGCCTGGCCAGGTCTTCCAGCGTGACCGTTTGACTCCCACCCAGATTGTAGACCTGGCCTTTCGTGGACGGGCTTGCCGCCACCAAAAGAAAGGCATCCACGGCGTCTTCCACGTCGGTGAAGTCACGCAGTTGAGCTCCGCCCCAAACTTCAATCGGCTTGTGCTCGAGCAATTGCCGGATCCAAAGGCCGACGAACGTTTGTCGCGCGTCCTTGATCCGCATCCGGGGTCCGATCGTATTCGTCAGGCGCAGCGCGGTCGCGTGAATCCCATAAACATCGCTGTAAAGCAGGTGGTATTTTTCCGCGGCCATCTTGTTGATCCCGTTGACATCGACCGGGTTCAACGGATGCGCTTCGCTCACTGGCAGGGAGTCAGGCCGTCCGTAGATCTGCCGCGTGCTGGCAAAGACGATCTTGATCTCCGGATTGCAGGTGCGGCACGCCTCCAGGATCGAAAGTTGCGCCCGGCAATTGATTTCAAGGTCTGGCACCGGATTGACCATGGAATCGAGGTGACTCGTCTGCCCGGCCAGATTGAAGAGGTAGTCTTTCCCGCGCACGAGAGGCTCCAGACTGTAGGTGTCGCGCACGTCGGAGATATTCACGTGCACGCGGTCGCGAAAGCCTTCGAGGTTGAAAGGATTGCCGCCATACTCGGGAATCAGGCTATCGATGAGGGTAAGCTCCGCTCCGAGGCCGGCGAGCCGGCGCGCGAGGTTCGAGCCGATAAAGCCCAGGCCTCCCGTAATCAAAATCTTGGCTCCTTCGAATTCGCTTCTCATAGCCGCCGATTTGCTTACACGTCCCTCTGGGGTTCTGCACCAATTACTTCAAACGTAGACGCGGCAAAAGCTCCTCGAGGATCTGATCCACGGATTCCCGCGGGGATTGCTGGTGCGTGTGCACGACGATTTCCGGATCCTCCGGCGCCTCGTAGGGAGCGTCGATTCCCGTAAACCCTTTGAGTTGCCCGGCGCGCGCCTTTTCGTAGAGGCCCTTCGGGTCGCGCTCTTCACAGACGGCCAGCGGAGCGTTGACGAAGATTTCCACGAACTCAGCGCCCGCTTGCAAAGCGATCTCGCGCGCCAGTCTGCGATCGTTCCGATACGGCGAAATAAACGACGTGATCACGACCGTTCCGGCATCGGCCATCAGTTTCGCCACTTCGCTGACTCGCCGGATGTTCTCCGCGCGATCCTCCGGGGCGAAGCCGAGATTCGAGTTCAAGCCGTGGCGCAAGTTATCGCCATCCAGCACGTAGGTCTGCATCGAACGCTGAAACAGTTCCTTCTCCAGCGCTCCCGCAATGGTCGACTTCCCGGCGCCGGACAGACCGGTGAGCCAGACGACGGCGCCGCGATGTCCATTTCGCGCCGCGCGCCGGCCCGCCGTGATGTCGCTTTCGTTCCAGAAAATGTTCTCGCTCTTGATCGATTTGCGCACCGTGTAAACGGCGCCGGAAATGATTCCACCCCCAACCAGGTGGCCGCCATCGGCGAGGACGAACCGGCCCAGGCTCGGAATGCGATCGTGATTATCGAAGACGAGCGGCGCCCGCGTTTGCAGTGTCAGTTCACCGACTTCGTTCGTTCGCAGTTCGGAGCGCCCGGCCGGCGCCGAATCGAGCGTCGCCGCATCGATGACATTCGCGACCGCCACCACCTGGCACTCGACCTCCTGCGTGACCAGCTTGAGCCGATACCGCGCGCCGGCCAGGAGCGGCTCGCGTCCAATCCAAAAAACCTTCGCGCGCACCCGGTTCGACTCAACCGGCGCGTCGGTTTCGTGCGAAGCAATGTGCCCGCGCTCGATGAAAATCTGGTCGCTCAAGGTTATCCCGATCGAGTCGCCGGCGAACGCGATCTCCGTGGATGCTGTCGCCGGCCACCGCTCGATCGTAGCCACGCGAGCAGTCTTGTGGTGGGGCGAAAACAGAAGTTGGTCGCCAACCCGCAATGTCCCCGACTCGATCCGCCCCGCGAAAATGCGGCGATTCTCCATTCGATAAACATCCTGGATGGGCAAGCGCAGGGGCAGATCGGCGGCGGAGCTGAGGCCCTCCAGTTTGTCCAATGCCGCCAGCAGGTTGGTCCCGCCGAACCAGGGCATCGCGCCGCCGCCATCCGTAGTTACATTTTCCCCGCTGCTCGCCGAGAGCGGGATGAACGCCCGTGCGCTAAGCCCAAGATTCTGCAGGAACGCCGCATACTCTTTCTCGATTTGGCAAAAGCGCTCTTCAGAAAAATCCGCCAAATCCATTTTGTTCACCGCCACAATCACGTCGCGAATACCCAGGAGGCTGAGCAGTTGCCCGTGCCGGCGGCTTTGCTCGCGCACGCCTTCATCCGCCGCGATCACCACGACCGCCGCGTCGGCGCAGGCCGCCCCGGTGATCATGTTCTTCAGGAATTCCTGATGGCCGGGCGCGTCGATAATGACGTAGTCACGCCGAGTGCTCCGAAATTGAATCTGCGTCGTATCGATCGTGATATTTTGCTCCTGCTCCTCCGAGAGCGCATCGAGCACAAAGGCGTATTCGAACGCCTGGCCCTGGGCCGCGCACGCCTTCCGAAGGCTCTCGATTTTCCCCTCGGGCAGCGAACCGGTCTCGGTCAGGATCCGGCCGATGAGCGTCGACTTGCCGTGATCGACATGCCCGACGAAAACGATCTTCAGGCGCGGACTCTCCGATCTCTGATTTGCGGTTTCCGATTTCACATGAATCCTTTGGCGCGCAACTTTTGCATGGCGTGCGGTTCATGATGATCCTGAGCCCGGCCGGCTCGCTCGCTCGTCCGGGTGGCTTCAAGCTCGGCGATGATTTCTTCGATGCTCGCGGCGGTGCTGGCGATCGGGTGCGTGATCGGGTGGCAGCCCAATGACCGGAAACGTTTGCCGTCCCGGGCAAAGTAAAGGTTCGGGATCGGGATTTTCTCACGTTCGATGTAGCGCCAGATATCCACCTCGGTCCAATCGAGCAACGGCTGCACCCGCACATGTTCGCCTTGCGCGTTACCCATCACGAACTGTCCCCAAAATTGCGGCGGCTGATTTTTGTAGTTCCACTCGGAATCCGTATTTCGCGGTGAGAAATAACGCTCCTTCGCGCGGGTGGCGTCTTCATCGCGCCGAATGCCCGTGATGAGCGCATCCCAGCCATGTTCCGCGATCGCCTGTTTCAGCGCGACGGTCTTCAGCTCGTGCGTCACCGTCACCGGATCGTGCGTCTCGTAGCCGATCCCGCGGGTGCGCGCCTCCGTGTTAATCTTCACAACCAACCGGATGCCGTATTGAGCGATCGCCCATTCCCGAAACTCCAGCATCTCCGGGAACTCATAGGTCGTATCGATATGGAGAAGCGGAAAAGGGATTTTGCCGAAAAACGCCTTGAGCGCCAGCCAGAGGAGCACGTTCGAATCCTTCCCCATCGACCATGGCATCGCCATGTTTTTAAACCCATGGTTCGCCTCGCGCAGAATAAAAACGCTATGGTTCTCCAGGGCGTCGAGGTGCGAATCATGAGCTGTCATTAACTGGGCCGCTTGAGCATTCACCGCAACAATTCGTGAAAGAGTCGGTAATCGGTTCGAACCTCGGTGTAATTGGCAGTGGCCTCCATCAGATTCTCACAATCCCGTCCCCGGAGCTCTGTTGGCAACGTGATTTGTTCTCTCTCGGGGCGGCGGGGCCTTTGGGAACCACGCTTCTACAGAAGCGCTCGCGATCATCGCTGATTCTCAAGTCCCGCATTCAGCTCACCGCGAGCAAGGTGTTCGCAAGGCGGAAAACATAGCGTCAGCGGGGTCATCCATGACCTCATTTGGAGGGCCCTGCCGAATTACCTTGCCATCGGCAACGTAGATAACCACATCGGACGCTCTGCGTGCCCACGGAATGTCGTGTGTTGATGCCACGATGGTAAGGCCCGACTCTCTCAACCCATCGACGCGCCGGTAGATTTCCTCTTGGGCGACGGGGTCGAGCGAACTGGCAATTTCATCGAGCAGAATGACCTGGGGCTTTAAGCATAAGCAGCGGGCGATTTCGGCGAGTTGCTGTTGCCCACCTGACAACTCCGAAGGATAGCACCTTGCGATGGCGGTCAACTTCATTCCAGCCAGAGTGTTGTCCGCCGCTGCGCCAGCGTCCGGATCTTTCGCAACCAACCGCAAGGCGAGCATCAACTGCTCGCGTACAGTCAAATGAGGCCACAGGGAACCCCGCTGGAAGAGAAACCCGATTCGACCCGGTGGATGTTTGATGGAGCCGCTATCCGGCAACAACAATCCGGCCAACAGGCGCAGAATGGTCGTCTTTCCCGAACCATTTCGGCCAACTAGCGCAGTGAGAGTTCCCGGAAGGAATTCGGCCGAGAGATCCGCAATGCCTACAGCACCGTCGGGCCATCGCTTGCTGACACTTTGTGCGGAAAACGGCATATTAGGAGGGACTCAGCCCAGCTACGAGGCCGCGGGTACCCAATCGCTTCTCAAGGCGTTTGAGCCACCAGATCAACGGCAGGATAATTGCCACATAGAGCAGAGACGAAACTAGACGCGCTTCAATAGTCAACGAAGTGCGGCTGACAATCTGACCGCCAACATTCCAGATTTCCTCGACGCCGATCACACTAGCTAGCGAGGTAAGCTTGATCGTGGTGATGTATTCACCGAGCAGCGATGGGATGATGCGTTGGGCTGCTTGTGGAGCGATGATGTAGCGAAAAATCTGGCGGTTAGACAGCCCGAGAACTTTGCCTGATTCGAATTGCACGACGGGTACGGAGTCCAGCCCCGCGCGAATACATTCCGCCACAAAAGGTGCCAGGTTGAGTGCAAACGCCCAAAGCGCTGATTGCCACGCGCTGAGCCTTATCCCCGCAATGATCGGCACGACGAAGAAGATCAGGCTCAGGAGCACAAAGACCGGCAGAGCTCGAAAAATATCAACATATAGCCGTGCTGACCGATTAACTAACCTATAAGGCGAACGCCGCGCGGCGAGGATTACAACGGCCAAAATGGAACCGACGACGATTGCGGCGAGACTCAGCGAACACGTATTCAGCAGACCGCGCCACCACAAGGGGACGTAAGACGACAGCGCGGTAAAATTCCATGAGTAGTTCACGCCGGTAGAATCAGTAAAGGCTGGAGAGTCAAGAGCGCGGCTTCAAATCCAACGCTGGCTTGGTCCACTTGAAACCGTATGTTGCTTCCCATCTGCTCATTTTTCCCTGAGACTCAAGAGCGGTCAGGGCGGTGTCCAGGAAGTTTTTCCAGGTGTGGTCATCGTGCCGGACACTCCAGGCGATGGGCATGACATCCTGGGGATTGTCCTTATAGACATCGACGACCTCGGTGTGAACCGAGGTGTATTTGCCCGTTTCCAGCGAATCGCTTAAGCCAACATCCACTTGCCCCGCGCTCACGGCCGCCAGGCATTGGGACAGATCGGCCCCGTCGAAGACCACGATGTTCTTGGTATTCTTGAAAGTTGCCTTTGCCAGTTCGTAGGACCCTTCGCCGTTGACCACGCCAACCTTAATGTCGGGCCGGTCGAACTGGCTGACTGGAGCGTCCGGACGCCAGCGAGTGTCGTCTCTTCTCACGACAGCTCCCCGTCCGAGGTAAACAATCGGGCGGGTGAAGGTGACCAGCTTGGCGCGCGGAATGGTCGTGAACGTCCCGCAGATGGACAGATCGGCCCGCCCGCTGTTGAGGATCGACGCGAAATCAGCCCAGTTGGTTTCGATAAATTCGAGTTTGATCTGCGGATTCAAGGTTTGCGTCAGCTCGCGGAGCGCGTCAACGAAATGACCGGTCATCTGGCCCGTTGCCGGATCCCTGAATGCGCTGGGAGGGTAATTGATGTAGGCCACCCGCAACACCTTCTCTTGCTGAATGCGCGCCAGGGTGTCGGAGCCGGCTTTCTGCGGTTTGCAAGCTGTGATAAGGCTTACACAGAGAACGACAGCAAGCGGACGCGCTACCAGCGAGCAGGCGCGGGTTAGGGAGCGTAGTTTTGCATTCATGCGGATATTTCTTATGTCTCTCGAAGCGTTTAATCGATCATGTGCCCGAACCTGTTCTTCTTAATAGCCAGTTCAACCTGGTTGAATTCATCCAGCGGTGGCACCAGCGACTCACGCTCGACTTCGAAACCGCCGGATCTAAACGTCTTGAGACGTTCTGGGTCATTGGTCATTAGCGTCATTTTGCCAATGCCGATTTCACGCAAAATGTCCATCACATGATCGTAACGGCGGTTATCGTAGGGCAGCCCCAGATAATCGAATGTTTCGGTGAGCAGTTCCTGGTTAAGCTTCTGACCTTCAGCGTAGATGCGGAAGTGGTCACGCAGCCCGACGCCTTTGCCGTGTTGATCGTAGCAATAGATGATCAACCCGCTTCCGTGACGAAAGATCCGGCGTTTCGCCTCGGCGTACTGCCATGCGCAATCACACCACCGTGAGCCGAAGAAGTCGGCGAGCCCACAGGCGGATTGCACCCGCACGAGCGTCGGCTTTTCCGAGTCGATGTCTCCAAGGCGAGCGGTGAGATAACGGGCTCCGTCCCGTTCGTAGAGATCGAGTTGCAGGTCTTTGACCTCCGGAGTTCCCCAATCCAAAGGCAAATGGATCGGTCCGATGTGTCCCAGTTTTTTGGTGATTGGCATGTGATGGAGGCGCTAAGCGCTGGTTTTATTGGGCCGCGTCGAGATTGCCGCATTTTCGATCGCCGTCTGCCGGTCGAGGATGTGTTCCTCGCTCGCGCTGAGAATGATTGGACTGAAAAGATAGTTCTCCTCAAGGCTCTTCAACGCCTCGATTTGCCGGCGTGCCATCCCCGGCATGGCACGGGTCGCCTCGTTGAAGTTGCCGTCTACACTGGTGCTTTCTGCTCCCCCTTCCGGTTCGAGAAACCATCCATCGCAGGTTCCGTCGGCGAACTGCGCCAGCCAACTCGGCGTGTCATGCGTGCGGTCCGCGATCGCCTTCATATGGCTGTGCTGATCGAGCAAGGGGATGGCCCGGACGACCAACCAAACGGGGCTGCTGCCCGGACGTGTGGGATCGACCGATCCGTCTACGTGAGAGTCACGATGCACCCGCTCGTAATCCTCTATCCTTTTCTTAAGGTAAGTCTGCTGCTTGGGCGTGAATGCCGACCACGGGAGATGCGGTGCGAGTTTGTTGCGAATCGCGGCCTTCAAGAGGTCCATATCTGGGGGTCTCCTGGTCACGACGAGGTAGTCGAGCACGTCCTCGCGGTCCTTATCTATCAGTAGATCAAGCATTACGGCGGGGGCGCTTGGCTCATCGCGAACGAGCATCGGACGGCTGACGTTTAGATAGATTGCCTTCACTATTTGGCGCATGCCGTTCACCTGCTTACGCTTCAAACTGGGTTCCCAATGCTTGAGAACCCAGACCAGAGGAATCCCCACGGCCGCAGGCAGGACCACAAGTCCTTTTTTGTCCCGCTGGTGCACTTCACCCCTCGAGGGTTCCGGCGCGCGTTCCGCTGGTTTCGGCGCGGCTATTCCGGGCTCCAGCTTTTCCAGGGTCCCGTCCGGATGTTGGCCATGCAGGCTGTAGCCACGCCGCGAGTAGTCGAGAACTTGTTCGTGCACGTTCAGGCAAAAGCCCACGAGTGCCGTGAGCGAGGGGGCGGCTCCCGCGGCGACGAGATTCTTCAAACGGTTGAGCAACTGCCCAGTCAGCCTGATCTCCAGCGGGCGCCGGGCCACTGGTTCCGCCGCAGGGTCTTCCTTGATAAGCGCCGCCGGATTCCAACGCAGCGGCAATGGCACGCCGACCTGCTGACGCCCCTCCTCGTTGCGCAAGACGATCACGAGGCCGCGGCGGACGAACTCATGGAGCCAGGCGTACTGCTCAAAGGCCACGCGCAGCAACTCGCTGGCGGACGACGCTCCCGCCTTGCTTACCAGAGTGTCGATGGCATTTCGTTCCTCGTGCGTCGTGTTCAAAAGAAGCCGCTCGGTTTTTGTCGTCGATTCGTCGAATTGTGTGCTCGCCCGCAGATAGGTCCCCAACACGGCGCGCAGTTGTTCGCCCATAGGGGATGAGCCTGACTTGGCCAGCAAAGTGTTGATCGCACTCCGCTCCTCGCGTGAGGCGTGGACAAGAAGATTTTCGAGTTCTTGATGGTGTTTCATAAATGGAAAAAAGGATGTGCTTGCTGCGATTGGGCCGATGCTGCCTGTGCGTACCGCCAAGCAACGCCAATACGGTCCAAAATCTTGGGGATGATGACGCTGCAAAAGCTGTCCATCGCCTCTTGGGTGCTCCCGCCGATATGGGGCAGGAGAATGAGATTCGAGCCGCCTTGCAGGATGCAGTGTCCGTCGTTACCGGAGCTTTTCGCTAATCGCCACAGGGGACTCGAATCAAAATCTTGGGTCTTTTCCACCGCATCATCGAGAACATCCGAGGCGTACCCGGCAATTGCACCTGACTCAAGCGCCCGGACCACCGCCGATTCGTCCACCACATGGCCGCGAGCGAGATTAATGACAGCGGTGCGTCCGTGAGTGAGTTGAGCGAGAAAATTGTCATCCACGAAAGGGCGTCCAGTATCGGCGTGGATGGAAATTACATCCACCGTGCGCAGGAGATCAGCCTGGCCCTCCGCCAGCGTCAACGCGTCCTGTTGGATAATTCGCACGCGAAAACCGTCCTCGAAAGTCGCCCCGCGACCGTCATCATCAAGAGTCCTGATGCCCGGCATTCGCGAGATCGCCCGCTCGAACGTGCCGGGATCAACGTTACGGCAGGTTATGATCGCTTCCTTCACTTCGAATGCTTCCAGCAAAGGCAAAAGAAACCGTACCTGGTCCCCCGCCCCTATACAGAGCCAGCGGACTCCCTTGAGCAGGCGTGCGTTGACCAGCCGCATGTGGGTGTTTCGGAAATCTTTGGCGTCGAGCAGAGAGCCTTCAACGCCTGAGAGCCAGGGGATGATTGCCGCTTCGTGAAAAGGGCGTCTAAGTAATGCGCCCAAAATCAGGGCAACTTGCGCGACGGATCGCGCACTATTGTCATTGATACCTACGCCTCCGTCACTCGCTCTGACCACGGTGATCTTCGGGTGGTTGATCACCTTTGCGATTTCGCGCTCACTGACACCGATGTTTCCCAAATAGCAGGAATGGTCGAATCCGTCGAAGTGACTCGATTCGACGTAGGTCGGGAAAGCTGATGGCCGAGTGATGATCGCATCAGGCTTCTCAGTAACCAGATAGTGGAGAAACAAGCTTGTCCCTCCAGATAGGGCGAAATCGCTGGTTGAGTTGAAGGTGAAGAGCCTGAGCAGGCCACGCTCCATGGTGTTGTTCAAATCGAGCACCGCCGGCACGTCGGGTAATCCCCCTAGGACAAAGACGGTTGGCACTCGCCGGGTTTCGGGAGGTCTCCTATCCATATGGGTTCGTATATGTCCATATGGACAAGAGGTCAAGCATTTTCTGAAATAGATTTTAGATCTGGTCAGAACGCGCCTTGCTTCCTGCGCGCGGCGGTTTTTTCCGCCACGCCAGAGCACTTCGCTCGCTAATCTCCTAATTGAAGAAAGGTTGAATGGAGCCGGCAGACGGATTCGAACCGACGACCTGCTGATTACAAATCAGCTGCTCTACCAACTGAGCTATGCCGGCAATGACGGCGCAGTGTAGCGCAGCGACCGGTTTGCGACAAGCGCACCGCTATAATCGCGAGCGGATGTCTACAGTGAGCGGCTCGGCCGTCTCAAGGTTCTTGATCACGGTGCTGAGGTAAACCGACTCGGGATAGAACGCTTTGTATTTCGTGATCTCGGCCCGGTTCATGACGCGGAAGCCGTAGCGCTCGAACATCTTTTCACCGCGCCGGCTCGAGAAGGTGACGATCTGGCCGTAGACATGCCTTTCGCCGCAGCGATACAAGTAACTCAGATACGCGCTCATCAAGGATCGCGTGGTCGACATCTTCCGCGCTTCCGGCAGCAGGTTGATATGAAAATGCGGCGTGCGCCGCGGGGCGGCCGGGACTTCGCGCCAGCCGTGGCTCAGCACCCAGCGGACGAACCGGCGCGAGGGCTCATTGTAACGGCGATAACGCAGCAGGGCGCGAAAACCGAGGACCAGATTTTGCTGGAAGGAGTAAAGCTGATTGAGCAACGGCCGGCGTGAGCCGAGCAAATAACCGCAGATCTCACCCTCCAGTTCGAGCACGAACGACGATTCGGGTTCGTGGTCGGTGTAATACGTCGTCAGGAAATCGGCAAAGAGTTCGTGATCCTGATAAATGGGATCGATCGGCTCGCCGAGAAAACCGGTTTGGCAGCAGAGCCGTCGCACGGCCGCACGGTCGGAGGGGCGGTAGCTGCGGATCACAAATGATTTCTCGTCCTTCATTGGCCTATTGGTGCCGGTAGTTTGAGCAGACCTCGCGGTAAATGCAAAGAAGTCCCTCAAAAACTCTTGGCCAGGAATAACCCTCCGCCGCTACCTTCGCAGCCGTCGCGCCCAGGCTTTTCAGATCTTTGCTGGAAAACGCCTCGATCGCATCCGCCAGGGCTTTCGGCGTGTTTTCCCGGGCCCACGATTCCTGTTCGTGAAAAATGATCCGGTCCATGTAGGAGCCGCGAATCCCGACCACCGGTGTGCCACAGGCCTGGCTCTCCAGCGCGACCAGTCCAAAAGTCTCTTGCACGCCCGAATGAACGAACAGGTCGGCGGCGCGATAGAAACGCGCGAGCTCCGTTGCATCGGTGCAGTACTCGATCCATTTCACCCTGTTGGATTGGGCCTGGAGCTGACGCAGCCGTTCGCGTTGGGGGCCATCGCCAATGATGAGCAGCTCGAATTCATCGGGCCGGCGTTGCGCCAGCATTTCAAATGATGCGAAAAGCGTTTCGGTGTTTTTTTCCTGAGCGAGCCGGCCAACGTAGAGGAGAAGTTTTCGGTCCAGCCCAATCCCCAATGATCCTCGAGTCTGGGCCGCGTCATCGGGCGTCGGAGAAAAGGTCTCGGCATTTACACCGAGGTTAACGGTGCGGACGTTGCGCACGCCCCAGTTTTCCAGCACGCCCGCCAGCTGCTGCGAAGGAACGAGCGTTGCCTCGAAGCGATTGTAAAGCGCGCGCACATATTTCCGCGCGGGAGCGCGGAGCCATCTGGCCGGGCCGCGCAAATAAGCTTCGGGAAAATGCGAGTGATAAAATCCTACGACCGGAATCCTCAGCGATCGGCCGGCGAAAACCGCTTTCCAACCCACCTGATACGGATCACTGGACTCGATAATATTGGGCCGCTCGCGTTCAAGAATTTCCCCGATTGCGCGCAGATTAAGAAGAGCACGATAGCGCGACGAGCTGGAAACGAGCGGCGAATGAATCGAATAAATTCGCGAACGATTGCCGGAGACTACTTCCGTTTTCGGGCCGGGGATGACGAGGATGTGTTCGTCATCGGGTGAGTTCGCTTGGATGTAGCTGATCTTTTCGTGGACGTAGCGCTTCACGCCTCCGCTACGAGGCGAATAGAATTGGGTCAGGTCGCAGATCTTCAAGAGAGGGCCTTCCGATCTAGCGCGCGCATATCATCTTTTGTCCTTCTGAGGGCAGTGGAGCGAAGCGAAACACACGCGAAGATGATTCTCTTGATGTCCCCTCTAGCCACGCTGCCTTAGAAAGAGCGAGAGATGCTTCGACTTCGCTCAGCATGACAAAAGGAGGGCGCCGTCCGACAGTTCCAAGCTCACGCTGCGCTGACGCCGCCTGCTGTGTTCGTGCGGCAAATCACTTCTCGAGCGCGCTCAAGTACTTCTCCGCCTCCATCGCGGCGGCGCAGCCGGAGCCGGCGGCGGTGACGGCTTGCTTGTAAACGCGATCCGCCACATCCCCCGCGATGAAAACCCCCGGGTGCTTGCTTTCCGCCAGATGCTTGACGAGCAAATATCCGTCCGGATCGGTTTCGAGTTTTCCTTGAAAAGCCTTCGTGTTCGGATCGTGGCCGATCGCGACGAAGACGCAGGCTACCGGAAGCTCTCGCTCCTGGTGTGTCTCGACGTTGCGCAACATCACCGCGCGCATCTCGCCCTTTTCGTCGGGGATGTATTTTGTCACGACCGTGTTCCAAATCGGCTCGATCTGTTCGCACGCGAGCACCCGGTCCGCCATGATCCTGGAAGCGCGCAGCTTGTCGCGCCGGTGGATGAGATAGACTTTCGAAGCGAAACGCGTGAGGAAAAGCGCCTCTTCCGCCGCGGAATCGCCGCCGCCAATCACGCACACCGGGACATTGCGATAGAAGGCGCCGTCACAAGTCGCGCAGGAAGTCAACCCGTGACCAACCAGCTTTTCTTCGTTCTCGAGGCCGAGCCAGCGGGCGGCCGCGCCGCTGGCCACGATGAGAGACCGCGTTTCCAGCCACTCGTCGTCGGCCTTGATCCGGACGTGGCCATCCAGGCCTTCGTAATCGGTCACTTCAGAATAGGCAAAGCGAGCTCCGAACTTCTCGGCCTGCGCATGCATGTTCAGAATCAGTTGCGGGCCTTCGATGCCTTCCGGGAATCCGGGGAAATTTTCGACCATCGTGGTCGTGGACAGTTGCCCGCCGGGCTGGCGGCCTTCAAGCACAAGCGGACTCAAATTCGCGCGAGCGGCATAGATCGCCGCCGTCAATCCAGCGCAACCGCTGCCGACAATAATCACTTTTTCCATTCGGATGAAAGTAGCATGGACATTGCATGATCGAAAACGAGGCGCTGTAGTAACGGTCCCGCCACTGCGGGATCGCCGTTTGAAAGTGGCGCCCCCACACGCCGGCGCCTCGACAGAGCCAGGCGGCTACAGCACTTTGCCCGATGCCGGAACTGGCCGAGGTGGAATTTTTTCGCAAGCAATGGGACAGCGGCCTCGGCCAGAAGATCGTCGCGGTGCAACTCCATCCGCGGAAGAGGATTTTTCGCGGGAGCGATCCACGCCAGATCATGGCGCATTTAACCGGACGCCGCTTTCTGCGTTCTCACGCGCGGGGCAAGCAGATGTTTTTTGAATTTTCCGGCTGGAACTGGATCGGAATTCATCTGGGCATGACTAGAAAGTTGCGGACGGAGCCAGCCGGATTTCGCCCGCAGAAACACGATCACGTCGTCCTGCAACAGAAGCGGCAAGCGCTTGTTCTGCGCGATGCGCGTCTCTTTGGGCGAGTGCGATTTCATCATGGCAGGTCCGAGCCGGATTGGTGGCGGGCGGGCGGACCCGATATCTCTTCCGATAAATTCGATCAAAAGTTTCTCAATGCGTTCCTCGATCGGCACGCGCGCGCGCCGATCAAGGCCGTCGTCCTGATGCAAAACGGATTCGCGGGGATCGGGAACTGGATGGCCGACGAGATTCTTTGGCGCTCGAAGATCGCGCCCTCCATTTCGGCCGGGGCGTTATCTCCAGCGCGGCGCGCGCGATTGTTCCGAGAAACACGGTTTGTCGCGAGCGAATCGCTCCGCATCGTCGGACCCGATTTCTCCGATCCGCCGCCCGATTGGCTGATCCATCAAAAGTGGAAACGCGACGGCGTCTGTCCTCGCCATCGATCGCCTTTGCTTAAAGGAATAATCGGCGGACGCACCACCGCCTGGTGCCCGCGCTGCCAGAAATGATTTTGGATCACGCGGGCCGCCGCTCGGCCGCGATCCGAAAGAGCGTTGCAATGATCCGTGTTCCGGCGACGAACGTGCCGCGCAGCGTTCCCGAAACTTTGGATTCCCCGCCGGTCCGGCAGCGATGATTCACCGGCACTTCCAGAATGCGCAATCCGGCGCGGGCCGCGCGCATCTGCATCTCGAGGTTCCACCCGTAGGTTTGCTCCTTCATCCCAAGTAGATCCAGCGTCTCCCGCCGGATCGCGCGGAACGGGCACATATCGGTATAGCGAACACCGTAAAGAATTCGCAGGAGAAGGCCCGCGATGCGGCCGGCAAAGATTTGCTGGAAGTTCATGCTGCCTGGTTCGCGCTTCCCGCGGGTGCGCGAACCGATCACGAAATCCTGTTTTCCTTCCAGGATGGGTTGAATGAGCCGGCCCATCAGCTCCGGGCAATCGCTGCCATCGCCATCGAGAAAAACCACGATCTCGCATTCGGGCGAAACCGCGCGAACGCCCGCGGCGCACGCGCGGCCGTAGCCAGGCATAGGTTCGGCAATCACCTTCGCGCCTGCCGAGAGCGCGCGTTCGGCGGTGAGATCGGTGCTGCCGTTGTCCACCACGATCACCTCACCCGGCAGATTAGTGCCGAGGCAGTCCCGCACCACCGCCGCGATCGGTTCCTCTTCATTCAACGCCGGGATGATCACCGAGATGCGGTACCGGCCCGTCGCCTCATTCATCAGCCACTCTTACGCGATGAACGATCCCTTTGCCGCGAAGGACGCCGGCGGCTTCGCTAAAATAGTCCCGCACGTCGGCTTGCTGCCTGATCCAATCGAGGTAACGCTCAATTCCCGACGCGAGATCAACTTGCGGCTCATAGCCCGCGGCCCGGATGCGGTCCGTGCCGCTCGTGAGATGGCGCATTTCCCCGGGACGGAATTCACCCTTTGCTTCAGCCGCGATGTGAATGCCAAGCGCGTCGGAAATGCGTTCGGCCACTTTGCGAATGCTGACTCCCTGGCCGCTCCCGACGTTGACGGGAAGCCCATCGAGTTTGTCGGTTTCCGCCGCGAGCAAATTCGCGCGGGCGATGTCTTCGACGAACGAAAAATCCCGGGTCTGCTCGCCATCCTCGTAGAGCACGGGTGGGAGATTGTTGAGCAGCCGGGTGCAGAAGATTGCGATGACCCCGGTGTATGGGTTGAAGATCGATTGGCGCGGGCCGTAAGTGCAGGAGTAGCGCAAGGCCACGGTGGGAATTCCGGTTTGTTTGCCCCAAAGCAGCGTCAATTTTTCCTGGTCCACTTTCGTCAGGCCGTAAACAGTTTCGCCGCCGACGGGCGCGTTCTCAGGGGTAGGCGCGCTTGCCGTGATCGCGTGACAAATCGGGCAACGCACCGACCAGTCACCCGCTCGTAGTTGCTCAATCGGCCGAACCTCGGGAAAAACCAGACCATGCTCCGGACACGTCGCCGCGCCTTCGCTGTAAACCGCTTGTGAAGACGCCACGACGATTTTCTTGATCGGGAGTTTCTGTTCGCGGATCACTTCCAACATCTGCGCGGTGCCGAAGCTGTTAACGTGCACATATTTTGCGATCTCGGGCATGTATCCTCCGTAAGCCGCCTGGTGAAAGACGACGTCGATGCCTTCCAACGCCGAGATAATTGTCTCGCGCTCGCTGACGTCGCCCTCGATGAACTGCACATCTTGTGCGATCCAGGCCGGCTTGCCTTTGCGATGCGTTTGAGGCTCGAGGTTGTCGAGAATGCGAACCGTCCAGCCTTCGCGCTGTAACAAATCCGAGACGTGCGAACCGATCAGGCCTGCTCCGCCAGTAACGAGAGCGCGCTTCTGATGCGCACTCATACTTGGTAACCGTCCGGCCAAATACGGTCCCGCCCTTCCCGTTCCAAAAGCTTTTCCAGATAACCCCGCGTGGCCGGAGCGGCATAACCCTCTGCTGCGTTGCCGTTCTCAACGAAAAATTCCTGGCAGAGGCGCTGAAGCGTCCGGCGATCGTCGACATCGTACCACTTCGTTAAGAGGTGGACCGGGAGGTTTATCTTTCGAGCACGCGCTCTGGTTTGTTCCAGGACGCGCTCCGTGCTCCAGGCGATCTCTTCGAAAAGCGTTCGATGCAATTTCTTCAAGCCGATGAGGTAGTAGCCGCCGTCTTCAGACGGGCCCAATACAACTGTGTCGTCGGGTTGCGCCAATATGGTTGCGGCCTCAGTAAAAGCATCCGGCGGCACAGTCGGGCTGTCGGAGTCAATCAGACAAACTGATCCAAACCCGAGCCGAAACAGATCTTCCATGGCGGACAGAAGTCTTTCGCCAAACGCCTCGCCGCGCTGGGGCACGAGCTGAAATTCCGCCGGCAGAATTCCGGCATAGGCGCTCTCGGCCCCGACCGGGGTATAGACAGCGATCCCCCGCACGCCGCCAGTCAGGGACGCGAGAGAAAGGGCGGTGGTCGTGTCGCGCAGAAAGCAAATATTGAGCGCAGCCGCTTCTTCTGGCGTGAGCGGCGGAGTGAGTCGTGTCTTCACCTGCCCTGGCCGCGGTGCTTTGGTCATGACCGCGAGCGCGCACAGACCTTTTGGGATTTGATCTGGATGCCTTGGATCCAGGATCTGGTTGGACGGGGTCGGGAATGGACTCTTTGGCAAAGTTCTTAACACCCTCTTTAAGATTTATTTCTTGGGAGCGAGACAGTTCTTAATCTTATCGTCCCGAATAACTCCACCTTCTTCACTGTTTTCGCCTAAGTAAATGAGTCCGGTGACAGCCTGTTGATAACACCACGCTCAAAGCGTCACAAATCCCTTCGCGCTGAAGCCGTGGCAAACAAGTCAGCCTTTATTCAAACTTGTTGGCTTCTTGCTCAGTGATCGTTTAACAACGCGAGATGCAGCTCGCGCACGCGTTTTTGCCTTTTGTCCTCAGTAGTTTTCCAGAGAGACCGCGCCGGCGGGTTTGACCCAGGGGCGAGCCGACAGTAATCGCATCCCGGATGGATTTGCTCGACGAACTGCAAACGCGGGTCCTGTGCGGAGACGGGGCCATCGGGACTTTACTCCTGGAAGCGGGGATTCCGCTGGAGCGCTGTTTAGAAGAGCTTTGTGTGACGGAGCCGGAAAGGATTTCAACGATCCATCAGCAATACATTGGCGCAGGCGCAAGAGTGATTGAAACGAACACTTTTGGGGCGAACGCGGTCCGCCTGGAAAGGTTTGGACTCGAGGGACGGGTGGCGGAAATCAACGGCGCGGCCGCTCAACTCGCGACCAAGGCCGCGCAGGGCAAGAACGTCTATGTGGCTGGAAGCGTCGGGCCGCTCGGTATTAGCGGGGGTGAGGCGGCGGCCCGCGGCATTGATCGCGGGCAATGTTTTCGGGAACAAATCGGCGCGCTGCTCGAGGGAGGCGCGCAATTGATTTTCTTCGAGACCTTCATGGATTTCCAGGAAATGGAGGTGGCGTTACAGGCCAGGAACGAGTTGGGCGATGCGCCGGCCATCTGTTCTTTTGCCTGTGCTCCGGAAGGCCGGATTTCGTCGGGGATGCTGCTGGTGGAGGCGTTTGAGAAAGTGCGCACGCTCGGGGCGCAAATCGTTGGCGTCAATTGCATGAACGGGCCCCATGGCACGGTTCAATTATTGCAACGCGTGCCGGCGGATTACCCGCTCGCAGCTTATCCGAACGCCGGCTATCCCAAGTATCATGAAGGGCGTTTTATCTATCACACCGCGCCGGACTATTTCGCACAATCGGCCCGTGAGATGGTCGCGGAAGGAGCGCGCCTCGTGGGTGGATGCTGCGGAACGAACCCGACGCACATTGCGGCGATCGCGGCGGCGATAGCGAATTTGCAGCCGGTCCGCGGCAAGCCGGTGCGCGTGGTAGCCGAGCCGCCGCCCGATCGCCTCCGCCGGGAGACAGCGAGCGAAGAGAGCCTGCTCGACCGGATCGCGCAGGGAAAACGTGTGATCATTTGCGAACTCGATCCGCCAAAGACGCTGGCGCTCGATAAGTTTTTCACCGGCGCGCAGGCCTTGGTGAAAGCCGGATGCGACGCGATCACGTTGGCGGACAATTCACTCGCCATTCTGCGCGTGAGCAATCTTGCGGTCGGCGCGATGCTCAAGGAGCGCTTTGGCATCACGCCGCTGCTGCACCTGAGTTGTCGCGATCGAAACGTTCTCGGGTTGCAGAGCGCCCTTCTGGGAATGGCGGCGCTGGGGATGCGCCACGTCCTTCCGCTTACCGGCGATCCCGCGAAAGTCGGCGATCATCCGGGCGCGGCTTCGGTCTATGATGTGAATTCGTTCGAGCTGATTTCAATTATCAAACGCCTTAATGAAGGATTCAGCCAGGCCGGGAAATCGATCAAGACCCCGACTGGTTTTGTGATTGGCTGCACCTTTAATCCGAACGCGAAAAATCTCGACGTGCAGGTGAACCGGCTCGAGCGCAAGGTCGCGGCCGGCGCGCAGTTCGCCATGACGCAACCCATCTTCGATGTGCGGCTCCTGGACGAAATGGTCCGGCGCACGGAGCACGTCCCAATCCCGATGTTCACCGGCGTGTGGCCGCTTACGAGCGGACGTCAGGCCGAATTTCTCCACAACGAAGTCCCCGGCATTATCGTTCCCGACTCCGTCCGCGCGGACATGGCGGGTCTCGAAGGCGCCCAGGGTCGTGCGCAGGGACTCAAGCTGGCGAAGGAGATCGCGCGCGCCGCGCTCGGCGCTTACCCGGGCGTTTATCTGATCACGCCATTTTTGCAATACGAGACAACAGTCGAGCTCGCCGAATTTGCGCGGGGGGTTTGAAGCGATGAGTGTCTCTCGATGGTGCAAATTCGCCGGGCGATAATTGTTCAGGTCGGTGGCCTGTTCGTTGTCGCGCTCACACTCTTTTTTCTCTCACGGCTCTTTCCGGTCGTGGATATACTGGCCGCGATCCAGCATCGCGTCATGCAATGGGGCGCATGGAGCGCGATTTGTTACCCGCTGCTCTATGCCTGCTGCAACGTCCTCCTCCTCCCCGGCGGCGTGCTCAGTATCGGCGCTGGTTTTTTCTTTGGGCTTTGGTGGGGATTCCTCATCGCCCTTGTCGGAAACGTCGTGGGCGCGGCGATCTCGTTTTTTATAAGCCGATGGATCGGAAGGGCATGGCTAAAGCGGAAGCTACTGCGAAACAGGACGCTGGTGGCGTTGGAACCCGCGGTCGAGAGAGAAGGATGGAAGATCATCCTTCTCAGCCAGCTTCATCCCCTTTTTCCAACGAGTCTGATGAATTACCTTTACGGCATGACCCAGATTCGGTTCCGGACATGCATGCTTTGGGTCGCGATCGGACAGGCGCCTGGGTTGTTTCTTTACTCTTATCTGGGAACGCTTGGCCAATTGGGGCTAAACCTCGCGCGGGGCAAGACACATCCGAGGGCCATCGAGTATCTGGTCTGGCTGGGCGGGTTTGCGAGCGCGGCGATCATACTCGTGTTGTTGGGTCGAATAGCGCTGCGACTGCTCCAAGACGCGGAGCGAGATGCGACGGGCCAAGCGGCAGTCCGGGTCGACCCAGGGCTAGAAGTAACTACACAAGACTTTCGTGGATAGACGTTTATATCAATAACGTGGATTATCCTATCTTCCGGGTTCACAGTATGTTGAAATAGTTCCACGTGGAACCATGGTCGAACTTTCCCAAAAATACGATGTGATCGTAATAGGAAGTGGTCACGCCGGCGTAGAAGCGGCCTTGGCCGCGACCCGGCTCGGTTGTTCGACCCTGCTCGTCACTCAAAACTTGGACACGGTCGCGCAGATGTCATGTAATCCTGCGATCGGCGGCCTGGCAAAGGGTCAGATCGTAAGGGAAATCGATGCCCTGGGGGGCGCCATGGGGATAAATGCAGATTCGACTGGGCTCCAGTTCCGGATGCTGAATCGCACCAAAGGGCCAAGCGTCCGGGCGCCGCGAGCTCAGTGTGATAAGAAGGCATACCAGTTCCGCATGAAAGCGGTGCTCGAGCGCACACCCGGCTTGGATCTGAAACAAGCGACCGTCTCGAAGATTTGCACGGACTCAAGCGGGAGAGTTCGTGGCGTCGAAACCGACGTGGGCCTGGCCCTCTCCGCGCGCACGATCGTCGTAACCTCGGGGACATTTTTGCGAGGCCTGCTCCATGTCGGGGAAAATTCCAAGCCCGGAGGCCGGATGGCAGACACGAGTTCGGGATTAAGTGAATCATTGAAGGAGCTTGGTTTTCAGGTGGGGCGTTTTAAGACGGGGACCCCCTGCCGGATCAGCCGGCGCTCCATCAATTTTGACGTTTGCGAAAAACAGGAGGGAGACGATCCGCCGCCACGATTCAGCTTCCTGGCGTTGCCTGACCCGTCGGCGAACGACGTCTTCACCTTGAATAGCGACGCGTTCCACATGGAACAATTACCCTGCTGGCTCACGCATACGACGCCTGAAACCCACGAGACGATTCGGCGCAACCTGCACCGGTCGCCTCTTTATTCCGGTAGAATCCAAGGGACCGGCCCACGGTATTGTCCCTCGATCGAGGACAAGATCGTTAGGTTCGCGGACAAGGCCTCGCACCAGGTCTTTCTCGAGCCGGAAGGAAGGCATACGGAGGAATTCTATGTAAACGGGCTCTCCACCAGCCTTCCGTACGACATCCAAATGGAGTTGATCCACTCCATCCCCGGGCTCGAACGAGCGGAGATTATGCGCCCGGGTTATGCGGTGGAATACGATTACTTTCCACCGACCCAACTTCATCTGACACTCGAAACCAAACTCGTGGAGGGTCTTTACTTCGCCGGCCAGGTCAACGGCACATCCGGATATGAAGAAGCTGCTGCTCAAGGACTTATAGCGGGAGCAAACGCGGCGTTTAAGGTCAGGCAAGATCCCCCGTTTATTCTTTCACGGCGTGAAGCGTATATCGGTGTGTTAATCGATGATCTAACCAGCAATGGAACCGACGAACCCTATCGAATGTTCACCAGCCGGGCGGAGGAGCGCCTTTCCCTCCGCCAGGACAATGCCGATCAGAGGTTGACCCAACGGGCATTCGACATTGGACTGGTCGATCCAAAGAGATACACCATCTTCACAAAAAAGATGGCTGCGCTCGAGGCTCTAAGAAAAACGGTCGGGACAGTGAGAGTGGCTGGAAAATCCGTCGCCGCCCTCCTGAAGATGGCAGATTTTCGGTTGGAGACGCTTCCTCCAGAGATTCAAGACCTGGCCACTCCGGAGTTATGGGAACTTGTCGAAACCGACCTGAAGTACGAAGGATACGTTCGCCGCCAGGCTGGCCAGAATGAAAAGCTGGCTCGCGGCGGAGCCCGGCCCATTCCGAGCGAGATTGATTACGATCAAATCAGAGGGTTGCGTCTTGAAACCCGGCAAAAACTGGCGGCGGCCCGGCCGGATTCCATCGGTCAGGCCGGACGGTTGAGCGGCATTACGCCGACGGACCTTTCGATTATTTCCATTTGGTTAGAAAAGAATCCATTATCCTACGCAGATCGTCCCAAGGACGGCGCGTTATCCTAAAGCAAATTTATCACCGTGTGGTTTCCTGCGCTGGCCGTTTGTTTTCTGGGTTATCTGTTTGGATCCTTTCCGGCGGGATACTTTGCCGGACGGATCGCGGGAGTTGATGTTCGCTCGCTCGGGAGCGGTAACATCGGAGCGACCAATGTTCTCCGCGTTCTCGGAAAACGGTGGGGGTACACGGTCTTTTTTGTGGATGCGTTCAAGGGATTCGCCGCCGTCCGTCTGACCTTGTTCCTCGCGGAACATGCCGGACCAGCCCGCTCCCATGCGGTGTACTTTGCGATCCTCGCGGCGGTCATGTGCGTCCTCGGGCACACCTTTCCGATCTGGCTTGGATTCAAAGGCGGCAAGGGCGTCGCGACCTCGGCCGGGGCGATTTTCGGCCTGATGCCGCTGGCGGCCGTCATCATCTTTCTGGTCTGGGTGATTGTCTTTGAAATAACCCGTTACGTCTCGGTGGCATCGCTGGTGGCTGCTTCTGCTCTGCCTGTGACGGTGGTAGCATTGATCTACTGGAATGTGATTGAAGACACCGTGTTGCTCTACTTTTCCACTGTGCTGACGCTCCTCGTCTTGTGGAGCCACCGCTCGAATTTTTCTCGTCTTCTAAAGGGAACGGAACAACGCTTCACCCGCAAATGAACATTCGGCGAACGGCAATTGTGGGAGCGGGCGGCTGGGGCACCGCGCTAGCGGTCCTCTGGTCGAAACGAGGGAATGAAATCACGCTTTGGGGTCACGATCCGGCGCGGACAGAAAAGATTCGGACGACCCGCGAAAACGAAAGTTATCTTCCTGGAGTCAACCTTCCTGATTCCATCAACGTCACGAGCGATATCACGGCATGCGCAGAGGCCGATCTGATCGTGTTCGTAACGCCCTCGATCGCCTTGCGGTCCGTGGCCACGCAACTGCGTGCTTCGCTCTCAGGTTCCAAGGCCGTGCTCTTGAGCGGGACCAAAGGCATCGAACACGGCACCGGCATGAGGATGAGCCAGATTCTGGAAGAAATTTTCCCGGACAATACGGTCGCCGTTATTTCCGGTCCCAACCTGGCCGTCGAAGTTTCGCGCGATCTTCCCACGGCCACCGTTCTTGGTTGTGCCATTCCGGAATGTGCCGAGGAATTGCAGCGGCACCTGGGCAGCGAAAAGTTCCGGATTTATTCGAGCGATGAAACGATCGGCATCGAGCTGGGCGGCGCGTTGAAAAACGTGTTCGCGATTCCGGCGGGCGTGAGCGACGGCTTTGGCCTGGGCGACAATTCGAAGGCGGCGCTCGTGACCCGGGCGTTAGCGGAGCTGTTGCGGCTCGGCACCGCCATGGGGGGAAATCCGAGGACGTTCTATGGCTTGAGCGGCGCCGGCGATTTGATCGCCACGTGCTTTAGCCAGCACAGCCGCAATCGCCGCGTGGGTGAAAAGCTCGGGCGCGGCGAGACGCTGGAACAAATTCTCTCCGGCACGCACATGGTGGCGGAGGGCATTCCAACGACGAAAAGTGCGTACGAATGCGCGCGGAAGCTAAAGATCGACACGCCAATCATCGATCAGATTTATTCTGTTCTTTATGAGGGCAAGCGGCCGGACCAGGCCCTGCAGGAGCTGCTGGGACGAGATCAAAAAGCCGAGCGGATCTGATTCCAGGTGGCGCCAAATCTGCCGATCACTTCCGGGTAGAGTTCGCGCTCGGCCATCTGAATGCGGGCGTGCAACGATTCCGGAGTGTCGTTAGGCAGGATGGGCACTTTTCGCTGCGCGATGATTTCGCCGCTGTCGATTCCGGCATCGACGTAGTGGACGGTGCACCCCGTCGATGTCTCGCCGGCCGCAAGCGCCTGCCTCCACGCTTCCATGCCGGGGAATTTTGGCAGCAGCGAAGGATGCACGTTGATGATGCGGCGGGGAAAGGCCTCGAGCACCGGCTCTTTGAGCACGCGCATAAAACCAGCGAGAACCACCAGCTCCACTCCGGCAGCCTCGAGCATCTTCACTAATTCCATTTCCACCGCCGGTTCGAACCTGGTGCGAAATTTTCCGGGCGGAAGGTAAGCGTTCGGCACGCCGAACTCGCGCGCGATGTCCAAAATTCCCGCGTCGAACACATCGGAAACAATGACGCGGACATCGGCGGCGAGTTTTTCCGCGCGAATTTGTTCCAGGATCGCGCGGCAATTGCTCCCCTTGCCGGACCCAAGAATGCCGATCGCGAGGCGTCTCATTCGGATGGAAGTTTTTTCATTCTCTCGATCAGTCCCGAGGTCGAATGACCCGGCTCGAACGGCAGGATCCGAATCTCGGCGCCGATTTTTTCCAGCGCCGCCTGTTCTTCCGGGTGCAGGGTCGCCCGAGTATAATCGCCGCCTTTGACATAAATGGAGGGACGCACCTCTTCGAGCAAACGGGTGGCGCGAATCTCGGGGAATGCGACGACATGGTCTACGCATCCGAGCGCGGCGACGACCTCCGCCCGATCGGCCTCGCGATTCAGCGGCCGGTCTTCGCCTTTGAGCGCGCGCACGGATTCATCACCGTTGATCGCCACGGCGAGCGCGTCCCCCAGGGCGCGCGCGGCCTGGAGATAACGGACGTGTCCAGGATGCAAAAGATCGAAGCACCCATTCGTCAGGACAAGCCGTTTTCCCTGGTCGCGCAGCTTTTCCGAGACAACCGCCAGCTCACCGGCGCCGATAATTTTCCCGTTCATGACTTCGCTGTGACAAATTGGAGCGCTCCCGGCAAAACTTGGAAAACAGCCGGTTCGTTGCCGACAAGCTCGCCATCGACATTGAACCACATTCCAGGTTTTGAATTAACCGAGATGCGAGCGGCGCGCCGGAAAATAATCGAGGCGCTGGAAAGATGATTGCCCATCAACATCTGGGGCGCGAGGATGGCGAGATCCGCCACGGGGCGTTCGGGAATCAGCACGAGGTCGAGCAACCCATCGTCGGGAGACGCTTCGGGAGCCACGGGAATCCCGCCGGCAACGTAACGGCCATTTGCGATAATCACGTTGTAAAGACTTTCCGAGATCGTCTCCTTGTCATCCAGCGCGATTTGGGTCCGATAGGCGCGTAATTCTGGCAACGCGGCGGCGGCGCAGCGCAAATAAGCGAGTGGGCCCCAGCTCTTCTTTAGTTCGGGAGTCAACTTTTCATTCATGAGGCCGCTAAACCCGCCCGCGGAAACATTCACAAAATAGCGTGCGCGATCGCTTGTGACGCGCACGAGATCGATCGCGCTCGTGTGGCCGGCCAGGAGTAATTCGATGCATTGATCGAGGTCTGTCGGGATTCCCAGGGTGCGCGCAAAATCATTGCCGGTCCCCAGCGGGATCAATCCGACGCGAGCGTTGCCGGAGGCTTCGCCGATTCCGTTAATCAGCTCGTTCAAGGTCCCGTCGCCGCCCGCCGCCACGATAAGATCGCAGCCCCGCTTCAGAGCCGCGCGCGCAAAGCGACTCGTCGAACCTCGCTTGGAGGTGATCTTGAGAGTGGTCGCGGGCAGCGAACGAAGCCGCTCCATCAAGGCATCGGCGTCTTTCACCGAGCCGGCGGCTGGATTGAGAATGATACAGGTGTTTGGCATTGGTTAGGCCGGCGGCGGCTAGCCCGCAGTCTTCCAGTGACGGGGAGAGTGCGCAAACTGGACCAAAAATTAGATTCGGAAAGCCGGCCGGCTCAATAGTTCCGTAGTTCTGCGAAATACTTCTTGTCTTTTTCGGTAAAGTTCTGGCATAAATGCCGTCCGAATGAACCCCCGCAGGCGAAATATCGTTACCGCCCGCAACACTACGGCCCTCTGCCGTCTCGTTGGCCCGCCAACCTCACCCACCTAAATCCATGCGTACTAAACATCTCTTCAACCACGGATTCTTGATTCCCAGAATCGCCGCCGCGCTTTGTCTTTTTTCGGGCGCGGTCTTCCTCACGCTCTTCAGTTTCGCGGCGGATCCCCCCAGCGGCACGTTGTCGGCCGCGACTCCAAGGTTGACCTACCAAACCGGACCCAACGTGCAATCAAACCCCTCAGGTCAGGTAGGCCTGGTCTGCAATGTCGCCCTGCCGTGCGACGATTACACCCTCACCGTGGACGCGGCCGGGTTTGTGGGCACGCACAACGTTAAGATTACCATCCAATGGCCGGTCCCCGCCGAAGATTACGACGTTTATATTCTCCAAAACAACGTAGTGATCGAGACGGCGGCCTCCTCGGCCGATCCGGAAATCGCAATTCTTGATGCGGTCTCGGGCGTTTACATTGTCCGCGTGGTTCCGTTTGCCGTGGCGGGCAGCACATTCACGGGAACAATCGAATTCGTCCCGAAGCCAGATTCACCCGACCCAGTTCCTCCCGGACCCGGGACTCCCCGTTATCACAATTTCCCCGCGACCGGCAGCATGGGAAACAGCGCGGGCGAGCCGACCCTCGGCCCGGGCCCGGCCATTGCCGGACAACCAGGCGGGCGCACGATGTTTATCGCTGGTTTGGAAACGTTGCGCACGACCTGGAACGATTGCTCGTCTCCCGCTTCCGGGCCCGGTTTCCCCGGCACGCCCGAGGCGAACCTGCCGCTATGGGAAGATAAGAGCTACGCGACTACTTCAGTGGTGACGCTTGATCCAATTCTTCACACCGACTTCGTGACCGGTCGCACCTTCGTCTCTCAACTCGGGCCGAGGACGAGCTTCCTCGCCTTTACCGATAATGATGGCGGCGAAGATGCAGATACCTCGAACGACTATACCCCGAGCCAGGGCAGCGGGATCAATTCGAGCGTGGACCACCAGAACCTCGGCGTCGGTCCCTACAATCCGAATAGCAATCCGCCTCCGCCGCCCCATCCACTTTATCCGAACGCCTTGTATTATGCGTCGCAGGATGCCGCGATAGCGCAAATGGCGCGCAGCGATAACGGCGGGTTAACATTCGGGCCTGCCGTGCCGATGTACAACCTGACGCAATGCGGGGGATTGCATGGTCATGTCAAAGTCACCCCAGCCAACGCCGTCACCACCGCCAATGGGCATGCCGGCACCGTCTACCTCCCGAATAAGGGCTGCGGCACTAATCAGGGCGTGGTCGTATCGGAGGACAATGGTCTCACTTTCGTTATCCGCACGGTCCCTGGTAGTACTCCTGGAGACACCGATCCATCACTTGGAATTGATGCCGCCGGCAGGATCTACTTTGCCTACGCTGACGGTGACGGGCACGCGCGGGTGGCGGTTTCCAGCGACAAAGGCTCCACCTGGTCGACCCCCGTCGATGTGGGCGCGCCTTTCGGGATTAAGAACACGGTATTTCCAGGAGCAGTAGGCGGGGATGCAAACCGCGCTACGGTCATGTATCTGGCGACGGACACACCGGGGCCCTATGAAGCAATCGGCGTCTTCGACGGCATCTGGCACATCTACGCGTCCCATACCTTCGATGGCGGCGCCACGTGGACAACCGTTCGAGTCTCGCCTGACAACGACCCTGTTCAGCGCGGGTCGATCTGCACAAGTGGAACCACTTGCGGCGAGGACCGAAACCTTCTGGACTTTAACGACGTGGAAATCGACCACGAAGGCCGCGTCATCATCGCCTATGCCGATGGCTGCCTGGGTTGCACCAGCCCGACTGGAGCGGACTCACGTGCGGCCAAGGCCACCATCGCGCGGCAATCAGGGGGCAGGCGGATGATCGCGGCATTCGATCCGAATCCGGCGGAGCCGGCTGTTCCAAGCAACCCGCGGGTGGATCTTGTCGGCGAAGTTCCCGGAGAGCACATCCGGATCGATTGGTCGGAGCCGCACAGTGGCGGTCTGCCGCTTACGGGCTACAATGTTTACCGGCGGACCGAGCCCGGGAGTTATGGCCCGCCTTTGGCGACGGTAACCCAGGGTTGTCCGACCTGTAAGACCGATTACAACGACACGACAGCTCTGCCTGGCACGACCTATTTCTACAAAGTCACCGCGCTCAATGCCGTCGGTGAAAGCGGTAACTGCGGTGAGTTCCCCATAGGAGACATAATAGGCGGGGATGACCCCTGCCTTACCCCGGGGGTAACGATCCTCGAGGATCAAGCGGGGGATATTATCACGCCCATCGGTTTAACCACGAACCCGGGCTGGGACCTGCGGAAACTCTCGATTGCCGAGCCTTATGGTTTTGCGCCGGACAAGCTTGTTTTCACAATCAAGGTTGAAAACCTTTCGGTGCTGCCGGCGAACACGCGGTGGCCGGTCCAATTCAGAGTTCCTGGCGATCCTCCAGCTCTCGGTCGTTGGGTGGATATGCGTAGCGACCCAACCCAGCCCACGGGGGTTGGCTTTAAGTACGGAACTTTCACGGTCAACACAATGACTGGTGCGTATGGTGCGCCCAATACCGTCGTCGGCGATGCCGATACTGGCAGTGCCTTTGATGCGGACGGCACCATCACCATTGTGGTGGCGCGCAACAAAGTAGGGAGTCCCGCGGTGGCACAAGCCCTCACGGGCTTTCTCATCAGGGTTCGCGTCGGAACCGATGCGGGCTCTGTTACGCCCGACAACATGGACGATAGCCTGGCCCCGCTAGGCAGCTACACGATCGTGGGGAACGATCCTTTCTGCCGGCCTAACAACCCCCCCGTCGCGGCACTGACCGCAGATCCGACAAGTGGTATCGCGCCGCTGGCGGTTGACTTCGACGCTTCCGGATCGTCTGATCCGGATACGGACCCGCCGCCGGATACGATCGCCTCTTACACGTTTAACTTCGGAGATGGATCGGCCGAGATTACCCAAGCGAGTCCTAATGTGCAATACACCTACTCCTTCGACGGCAACTATCGCGCCACCGTGAGAGTGGTGGATTCGCGGGGGTTGGAGAGCCTGAATGAGGGAGATGCCGTCATCATAGTGTCGCCGCAGGGCTCGACCCCGACGCCCACTCCGACACCGCCGCCGCCGACAGCGACACCAACAGTCACGCCGCCGCCTCCGACAGCTACACCAACAGGGACGCCGCCACCCCCGACACCTACGCCAACAGGGACACCGCCGCCTCCAACAGCTACGCCCACCGGGACGCCGCCACCTCCAACAGCTACACCAACAGGGACGCCGCCGCCGCCGACAGCTACACCAACAGGGACGCCGCCACCTCCAACAGCTACACCAACAGGAACGCCGCCGCCGCCGACGGCTACACCGTCAGGGACACCTTCACCCACAGCTACGCCGACGCCCAGTGCGACCCCGACACCAGCGCCTACGCCGATCGACGTAAAGTTCTATAACATCTCCACCCGCGTCCGCGTGGGGATGGGAGATGAGGTAGGGATCGGAGGGTTTATCGTGCCAGGTAGCATCACCAAGAGAGTTATTCTCCGGGCCATGGGACCCTCCATCGGGGTGCCCGGCAGCCTGGCGAATCCCAGGCTTGAACTCTTCAATCAAAGCGGAGTGATGATCGATGCGAATGATAACTGGAGGACCTTTAACGAAGAGGAAATCAAGAACAGTCAGCTAGCGCCGCCTAATGACCTGGAGTCTGCGATCATCCGGCGGCTCGATCCGGGGGCTTACACAGCGATCATCCGTGGTGAGGGGAATAACGGAGGGATAGGACTGGTGGAAGTTTACGACCTTGAGGGGGAGACCGCTTCCGAGCTGGCGAACATTTCCACTCGAGGCAAGGTAGACGTGAATGATGACGCCTTGATCGGCGGGATCATTGTGAGAGGCAGTAACCCACAAGACGTGCTGGTCCGGGCGATCGGGCCCAGCATGAGCATTGCTAATGTATTGCCAGATCCCCGCTTGGAGCTGCGCGACAACAACGGTGCGCTCCTCCAGGACAATGATAACTGGAGAAGCGACCAGGAGGCAGAGATCCAGGCGACAGGTATCCCGCCGAATAATGACCTGGAGGCCGCGGTCCTTCGACGGTTGGGAGCGGGAGAGTATACCGTGATCGTGCGCGGGGCTGGCGCTAGCAATGGGCTGGCGCTGGTCGAAGCCTACCGACTTAGCGACCTATAGGCGCTTCAGAACTATTTGCGCGAGCTCTCTCGATTTTTTTATCCTGGTTAGCTTGTCGTCTCCGCCTCCTATGCTGAGTCGAATGTAGCTATTTCCCTTAAGGGCGTAGAGGGCCCCAATCTTTTCGTTGCCCGCCCAGAAGGCTTCGTCGCCTATGCCCTCGATCGGCTCGGGCGGCTCCTTCCTCCTTGCGCCCTCACCGGCCGGAGGGGGCGGCTCCTTGTGAAACATCTCAGCCCAAGCCTGTTTCGGATCGCCCGCGTGGGCTCCAGTTCCCCTTTGCACAACTTGTAGGCTGATGGAGTTGCTGAAGGTCGGCAGCGCAAAGTAGCATTGCGAGACGGAGAGATTGCCCTGGGAGTTCGCGCCGGGTTTGCTTTCCTGGACGGGTTCCCCTTGCGCTGCCTGGATTTCCTCGCTCGTCAGCAGAGAGCAAGCGTTTATAGCCGGTGCGTTTGGCAAAGGCGTCGGAGTAGGCGCCGCCGCGTTCGCTCCAGGGTCGGGCGGAGGCGGAGTATCAGATTTTGAACACCCAAAAAAGACGGCCAAAAGGGCCGCGGCGAACGAAAATAAAAGCCTACGCATATATTCGTGCATTCTTTTCCGGGGCAAGGGAAAGCAAAGGGACTCGGAACGGTCTTCTCGTAACAAAAGAAATCACCCTTGCCATGAAAAAAACTCCACCGTCTGAATCCGGCTTCTCCCGTCTCCGCGTCCTATTTTCCGTCATCCTCTGCACTATTGGTGCGGGCTTGGCAATGATCAGTTTCGCCGCCGATCCTCCATCGGGCAGCATCACTCCCACCTCCAGCCCGGTAACCTGGAATGGCACGGGCACCGGTATTCCGCCCGCTGCGGGTGGTGAGCCTGATTGCGAGGAAGGTGTCAATTGCGATACCTTCGAACTGACCATCTCTGGCACGCCGGGCGACTGGATCGCGTCGGGCAAGCAAGTCAAAGTGCGGATCCAGTGGCTCCTGAACTCAAGCGACTACGACCTTGTGGTCCACAAGGACACCATTGACGGGCCACTAGTGGGCTCTTCTGGAGCCTTTGGGAACACGGCTGAAGAAGTCGTGCTGAATCCGGCCAGCCCCAGCATCGGGACCGGGGTCTTCTTCGTTCGCGCTATTTACTTCGCTGCGACCTCGGCAGATCAATACAATGGCGTCGTCTCCGTGGTCGATGCAGCCCCTCCTCCGACCGTCGCGCCGCCCGCCACGGGCGTCGCCCCGAGATATCAGAATATCACTCCGCCCGCCGCGGGCCCCGCCACGCTGGGGATCGATGCTGCCGAGCCCTCGATCGGAGTGAACTGGACGACCGAGGGCATTTCAGGTGATCCAGGCTTCGTCGCAACCCCCGAAAACGGCGGACGCTCCATGTACATCGCGCTGCTCCAAACACTGCGCGTGACCTTTAACGACTCGTGTCCCTCGTCGCCCAGCTCACTGTGGGAGAACAGGAGCTTTCAGAGCACGTCGGTCATCACCTTTGATCCCATCTTGTTTACCGATCACACCACCGGTCGCACGATCGTTTCACAATTGCTCTTTCCAGCTGGGACGGTAACGACCGCTTCCGCTTTCAGCGACAACGATGGCGACCTTTGGGTTGAGAGCACCGGCGCCGGGTTCGGATCCGGGATCGATCACCAGACCATCGGTGGCGGGGGTCCGTTCCACGCGCCTATTATTGTGCCGCCCGGCGGATATCCGAACGCAATGTACTACTGCGCGCAACTTCCGGCCTCCAGTTGCGCTCTCAGCCTGGATGGCGGGATGACTTACGGCCCGGCTGTTCCAGCCTATACCGATGCGTGTGGCGGATTGCATGGACACATCAAGGTCGGCCCTGACGGCACCGCTTATCTTCCAAATAAGGACTGCGGAACCAATCAAGCCGTAGTGGTTTCCGAGGATAACGGAATCACCTGGCAAGTGCGGGCGGTTCCGGGCAGCACCGCGGCCGACAGCGATGCCGCGGTTGGGATCGGCAGAGGCGATGATCCCGCGACCAACGGGCGCGGCCGGGTTTATCTGGGCTACGCCGATGGTGACACCAGGGCTGTCATTTCCACCTCGGATGACAGTGGGGTCACCTGGACCCAGCCGCTCGATGTCGGAGCAGCTTTCGGAATTAACAACGTTGCGTTCCCCGCGGTCGTGGCAGGCGATGACGATCGTGCGGCCTTTGCCTTTTACGGCACGCCGACAGAAGGCGGTTTGCAGGATCCGCACTTCCAGGGCGTCTGGCATCTCTACGTCGCGCAAACCTACGATGGCGGACTGACCTGGTTCACGGTCGATGTTACGCCGAACGATCCGATGCAGCGGGGCTGCATCTGGCTCCAGGGCGGCGCGAACATTTGCCGAAACATGCTCGACTTCATGGGCATCGACGTGGACAAGCGCGGCCGGGTTTTGATCGCGTACAACGACGGATGCGCGGGGGCCGAGTGCTCGCAGGCTGCCCCCGGCGTGACGGGCAATTCCTACACCGCTTTGGCGGTGATCGCGCGTCAGACCGGTGGAAAGGGGCTGTTCGCGGAACACGACGCGCTCTTTTCGGATGCGCCCACCGTTCCAGGCGCGCCTTACGTCACCGCGCTCCGGAATGGCGGTGTGGTGCACCTGGCCTGGTCGACCTCCAACAACGGCGGGTCGCCGGTAACGGGATACACCATCTCTCGCGGGACAACGAGTGGCGGCGAAACATTTCTCGCCAACGTGCCTGGCTCACAATTGCGCTACGACGATGACACGGCCACCGACCCAGGGGTTACCTATTTCTACCAGGTCACGGCAACGAACGCTCAGGGCGCCTCCTGCGGTAACAACGAAGTCTCCGCTCGCTATGTCGGCGATTCGCTGACAGACCCTGGTTACACCCTCTACACGGATCCGTCTGGCGTGGACGAACCGGGTCCGCCACTGGCTAATCCCGATCTCGATATCCAAACGCTCTCGATTTTCGAGCCGAGCTCCGGTCCGCACGCCGATAAGCTGGTATTTAATCTTAAAGTCGTGGATCTCACCACCGTCCCGAATAACAGGATGTGGCGGATCATCTGGGATTCGCCAAACGCGCCTAACGGTAATTTCTATGTCGGCAAAACGAAGGACGCCGCCGGTGTGGTCTCCTACGAATATGGCACGGTGGCGACCGCCGTTGTCGGCCTCGTGGTCGGCGTGCCCACGACGACTAAGGTGGGAGACGCGGATTTCGGCAGTTCCACGCCTGAGGGTCTGATCACCATCGTTATTTCGAAGGACAAAGTCGCCCGTCCGCAGAGGAGAGACTTGTTAGGCAACTTCGCCGTCAGGACTTACAACGTGGTGACAAACGAGATTCGGTCCACCAATGCGATCGATACGGCGACCAATGCAACAGCCAATGACTTCACCGCCAACGCAGCTACCTACGCGCTTGTGGGATCGGCGGGGCCCATAGCTACGCCTACACCGACAGGGACGCCCGGGCCGACAACTACACCGACAGGGACCCCTGGCCCCACCGCTACGCCCTCGGGGACGCCGGCGCCGATCCCGACGCCAACGCCAAGTGCGACCCCAGCGCCTACGCCGATCAAGATAAAGTTTTACAACATCTCAACCCGGGTCCGCGTGGGGACGGGAGATGAGGTAGGAATCGGAGGATTTATCGTGCCAGGCGAAATCACCAAGCGAGTCATTCTCCGGGCCATGGGACCCTCCATCGGGGTGCCCGGCAGCCTGGCGAATCCCAGGCTGGAACTCTTCAATCAAAGCGGAGTGATGATCGACGCGAATGATGACTGGAGGACCTTTAACGAAGAGGAAATCAAGAATAGCCAGCTAGCGCCGCCCAACGACAGAGAATCGGCGATCATCCGCCGGCTCGATCCGGGGGCTTACACGGCGATCATTCGCGGGGTTGATAATACCGAGGGGATAGGATTGGTGGAAGTTTACGACCTGGAGGGGGAAACCTTCTCAGAGCTGGCGAACATTTCCACCCGGGGCAAGGTAGGCGCGAACGATGACGCGTTGATCGGCGGAATCATTGTGCGAGGCGGTACCCCACAAGACGTTCTGGTGCGGGCGATCGGGCCCAGCTCGGGCGTGGCTAACGCATTGCAAGATCCCCGCTTGGAGCTGCGGGACAACAACGGTGCGCTCCTCCAGGAAAATGATGATTGGAGAAGTGATCAGGAGTCAGAGATCGAGGCGACCGGGATTCCCCCGGCTGACGACCGCGAAGCAGCGGTGCTCCGACCGCTCGGTCCGGGCGAATATACCGTCATTGTCCGCGCCTCAGGTATTACCTTTAGTAGTGGACTGGCGCTGGTTGAAGCCTACAGATTAGGCGACCCCTAGCCGCGTGGTGATCTGAACAGCCTGCATTCTCTCGCCGAGCCGGGGAATTGGGCTGCGCTTGAATCGCAGTGGAATTTAGCGAGGTGTTTTGCTCACCCCGGCTGGGTCTTCGTCCACTTTTTTCAACGAGAGGGTCGCCAAAAACTCTGGATCGCGTCCACGAGCGTTGACCTGGATCCGGGGGCTTCCGTCCTGGGAAGGGAGGTTCCACTCATAATTGAAGTTCTTTATGCCGGCGTCGCCTGCCTGCCGCGCTTTGTCCAAATTCCCAATCTCCCCGTAGGGGACTCGCTTCGCCCCCGTGTCTTCGCGAGCAACGGCCGTGACGAAGCGGAGTGTTCCGTCTTTGCCAAAGGCCACGATGAGGTGCGAAAAACTCGGATCCCGGACCTGCCAGATCTCCTGGCTCTTTCTCTCCGCGCGCACAAAGCTCCCGATTTCGTTGAGCCGTTTATGGACATCATCCTTGGCGAGCTTGAAGTTAATTCCCAATATCTGGCGCTGAGCTTCTTCCGCGGAAGCGTCGCTGGAAGCCCACGCCAGCGACATTAAGCCCGCCAGGAGGAATTTGCTTATTTTCCGCCGCGGAGGTTGCATAAATTCTTTTACACGGAGAAACGGCGCCGGGCAACGTTCCCAAACTTCGAACAATCTCGGGCGTTCGACCGCTCCGGAATTGCTCTCGCTATCGCTCCTGGAAATTTTGTGTATCGTCGCGGCATGGAAGCTCATGATCTCCTGAATGTCGCGAACGACGAAGCGACCCCGGAAGACGAACAAGAAAGCGGCGGCGCCGTCTTCGTTATTTCGAATCGCCCGCTCGTGCCGCTGGAATTGCAGGAGCAATCGGCCTGTGGTCCGTCGCAGGATTACGAAAACCTGGGAGAACTTCCCCGGTCCTATGGGCGGCCCATGCTCTTTGGGATCGCGCGCGATCCGCACACTCTTTTCGCCTATTGGGAAATCGATTGGCCGTCCGCCTTTGGGAGCAAACCGCCGGCGGACCGCAAAGTGCATTTGCGCGTGATTTCCGGCGACGGCAGTGAGGAAGTCAAAGTTGCCGTGGAGCCATTCGCCGGCAGCCACTGTATCGCGGTCTCCCAGGCGCGCAGCACCTACCGAATCGAACTTGGCTATTCCGAGCCACCGGAAGTTTGGAATTCCGTGGCGATTTCCGATGCCATCGCGACCCCGCCCGACGACATTTCGGAAAACGCCTCGATCGATGTCGCCACCGTCCCGTTTCATTTGAACTTCCAGCGGATGGTGGACACTTTTCGCGCGTCCAGATACGACGGCGACGCCCTGGTTGAAATCGTCGGCCGCCTCCAGGAGCGCGCCGACGACCCAGCGGAAACCAATCTGACTGAATCCGATCGCGAACTGCTGCGCGCGATCGACTGCACCTTGTCCGAGGCCGGCTCGCTCCAGCGCGAGCGCTTAAGGAAATCCGACGACCCTTTCGCCACCCGCCGGCGGATCGAATCGATCCTCGGCTTCGGCGCCTCCAGCAGGATGTAGCCTGAATTGCCCTTTCTTGCACCTGCACATTAACTTTCACTTACACACCTCGGGGAAAAGGAGAGTGCAAGTTAAGGTGAAAGTGTAAGAGCAAGAGCAAGGTAGAGACATAGCACGGCTCGCCCGCCCCCCAAGAATTCTAGCCGCCGCCAAGGTACGCGCTTTTCACGCGTTCGTTGACGCGCAAAGCGCTCGATTTGTCGTGCAAAATGATCCGCCCGGTCTCGAGGACGTAGCCGTAGCTGGACACTTCCAGCGCGAGATTTGCGTTTTGTTCCACGAGCAGGATCGTGATCCCTAACGACTTGTTAATCTCTACGATCTTCTGAAAGATCGTCTTCACGAGAATGGGGGCGATGCCGAGCGACGGTTCGTCCAGCATGAGGCAGCGCGGCTTGCTCATCAGCGCCCGTCCGATCGCGAGCATCTGTTGTTCGCCGCCGGAGAGCGTGCCGGCCACCTGTTTCAAGCGCTCTTTCAAGCGCGGGAACATCCCGAAAATAAAATCGAAATCCGTGGCGAACTGCTTGCGATCCTTGCGCAGGTAGCCGCCCATCAGGAGGTTTTCGTGCACGGTCAGGTTCGCGAAGATCATCCGGCCTTCCGGGACATGGGAAATTCCACGCATGACAATGCGATGCGGCCGCTCGTTCGTGATGTCTTCGTCCTCGTACTTAATGCTGCCGCGCTGCGCCTTCAGCAGCCCGGAAATCGTTCGCAGCGTGGTCGATTTCCCCGCGCCGTTCGCGCCGATCAGCGTCACGATGTCGCCTTTCGCCACTTGCAACGAGACATCATGCAGCGCCGTGATCGACCCGTACGAGACCGCGAGATTCTTCAGTTCAAGCATGGATCGTTGTCTTTAAGCCTGCTCTTTCACTTGCTCCTGCTCTGCTGGCAATTGCGGCCCGTAAGTCCCTTGCTCTTCGTAAACTCGATTAGGCGCGACTGCTTTAATCAGCCCCACGAGCATCGACACGACGGAAAGGAGCATCTGCTTCGCTTCCATTATGTCCCCGGGCTGCAGGATCTTTTTCACGACCGCCACATCCAGGCAAGCAGCGCATTCGAGCGCCGATCCTCTGGCAGTATCAAAGAAACGGCAGCGGTCCGGCGCAGTCCACTTTCCGCTGCCCTCCGCGATATTCAGAGGCATCGCGGTGGAGGCGCGATCGAGCTGGTTATGGACCGCGGCGCTTTTCGGAACCCGCTCGAGGAGATCTGTCGCCACGCCGACGAACGCGAGGGCTGCATGATAAACATTCAGTTTTTCGTGATCGAACTGAGGAGCGTTCATGAGAGCAAGAGCAAGTGAAAGCGCAGGATTAATGTTAAGCGGCAGACGGTTCCTCTCCCAGATACGCCTCGATCACCTTCGCGTTTTTCTGCACCTCCTCCGGCGTTCCCTCCGCGATCTTGATCCCGTAATCGAGGACGACCACCCGCTGGCAAATCCCCATGACCACTTTCATGTCGTGCTCCACCAGCAGGACCGCGATCTGGTATTTTTCTTTTACGAATCGGATCAGTTCCATCAGCTCTTCTTTTTCGCGCGGGTTCATCCCCGCCGCCGGCTCATCGAGCAGCAAGAGCTTTGGCTGCGTCGCGAGGGCGCGCACGATTTCGAGCCGGCGCTGATCGCCGTAGGGAAGGCTGCCGCAAAGCAAATGCTCCTCGTGGGCCAGCCCAAAAATCTCCAGCATCTCCATCACCCGGGCCTTGATCTGGTTTTCCTCGCGATAAAAAGAAGGGAACCGCGAAAGGGCGTGCGCGAGCCGATGGCGCAACCGCAGATTGAACGCGGCGCGGACGTTATCGTAAACGCTCAGCGTGGGGAACAGGCGGATGTTTTGAAACGTCCGGGCAATCCCGCGTTTCGCGATAACGTTCGGCTTTAGGCCGGCGGTCGGTTTGTTGTTGAAGGTGATGGTGCCGCTGGTTGGCTGATAAACGCCGGTGATAATATTGAACACCGTGGTCTTGCCGGCGCCATTGGGGCCGATCAGCCCGAGCAAATCCTGGGATCCGATCTGCATGTCGACAGCTGAGACAGCGGTCAATCCGCCGAATCGGATCGTGCATTTGTTTAGGTCGAGAAGCGGAATGGACATCGTCGTGGCTTAACGGGTGGCCCCGGGTCCTGGCTCGTCTGGCTTATGCCTCCGCCGCGGTTCCCGGACGCGTTTGGCGGCGCCGCCCATGCGGGGCAAGGCCCCGAACAACCCTTGCGGCCGAAGGAGCATGAGGCCGATCAGGACAAGGGAGAAAATGATTGTGCGGTTGGCGGCGATGCGGCGGACCAGATCCGGAAGCCACTCGTATCCGGCGACAAAGCGCAGGTACTCCAGCAGGAGCGTGAGGACGATCGCCGCCAGCACGACACCCCAGGTGCTGCCCATTCCGCCCAGGATCACCATGATCACGATCTGAATCGACAACTGAAAATCGAACCCGCTTGGGTTGATGTAAGTGGTGGTGTGCGCGTAAAGACCGCCGGCGATTCCCGCAAAAAACGCGCCCAGCGTAAACGCGGTCACCTTGTAACGCGTCGTGTTGATTCCGATCGCTTCGGCGGCGATCTCGTCGTCGCGGACGGTGAGAAAGCCGCGGCCGTACGTGGAGTCGATCAGGCTAAGGACGATGTAAACCGTCAGGGCCGCGATCGTGTAAGTCCAAAAAAGTGTCGTGTAATTCGCGATGCCGCTGTAACCGCGGGCTCCGCCCACTGCTTCGGTCGTTTGAATGAGCACGCGAATAATTTCGCCAAAGCCGAGCGTGACGATGGCCAGGTAATCGCCTTTCAGGCGAAGCGAGGGAATGCCAACCGCGAGGCCGGCGATCGCGGCCGCGATTCCGCCGAGCAGGAGCGCGCCCAGAAAGACCGCCGCGATGCTGAGAGTGCCGACTCCGCCGAGCGCGTTGAAAACGCCCGCGCTTTGTTCGGTGGAAAGATAAGCCGAAACGTAGGCGCCGATCGCCATGAACCCGGCGTGGCCTAACGAGAACTGGCCCGTGTAGCCATTGATCAAATTGAGACTGACTGCGAGGACGATGTTGATCCCGACAAAAATGATCACCTGCAAATAGTAGGAGTTGATCGACCCCGAATAAGCCGAGGCCAGCGCGCTGAGCAGGACCGCGGCGATCAGGCCGAGTTGCTTGACGTGGCGATGTTTCATGCGACTCCGCGTCTAGACTTTTTCCACCTGCGTTTTTCCGAAAAGACCCGCCGGCCGGAAGAGCAGAATGATGATCAGCACCGCGAAAGCGATCGCATCGCGGTAGGAAGAAAACTGTGAACCGCCGACAAAGGTCTCGACGATCCCAAGCAGGATCCCGCCGACCGCGGCGCCGGGAATATTGCCGATGCCCCCAAGCACCGCGGCCACGAACGCCTTAATGCCGGGCAGAATTCCCATGAGGGGATCGATGGATGGATAGGAAATCGCGTAGAGAATGCCGGCGGCGCCCGCCAGGGCCGAGCCGAGCCCGAAGGTAAACGAGATCACCGTGTCGATGTTCACGCCCATGAGCATGGCGGCGGTGGCGTTATTGGAGACGGCGCGCATGGCCATGCCAAGCTTGGTCCGTTTCACGATCAAACTCAGGCCGATGAGCAGGCCGATCGAAATCAGAAAGGCCGCCAGTTGCGCCGTGGTGATCGTGAGCGCTCCAGTGCCCTCGATGGCGCGGTCCACCACCAGATCAGGGAAGCCTTTTGGATCGGCGCCAAAGACAAACTGGCCTCCGTATTCGAGGAAGAGCGAGACTCCGATCGCGGTGATGAGCACGGTCAACCTTGGCTGGCTGCGCAACGGACGGTAGGCCAGCTTTTCGATGGTCATGCCGAGCAGCGCGCAGATCGCCATGGTCAGCAAGAGGACTGCGGCGACACCAAGAGGCGCCGATCCCCCGCTAAAGTACGGCATCAGCCGCGGCGTCAGATAATATCCGCAGAAGGCGCCGATCATGAAGATGTCGCCATGCGCGAAATTGATGAAGCGCAGGACGCCATAAACCATCGTGTAGCCGAGAGCGATCAGCGCATAGAAGGCGCCGAGCGAGAGCCCGTTGATGATCTGCTGGAGAAATTCGTTCAAAGAGGTTGATGGGTGATCGTTGATGGTTGATCGAGGATGCTCAATCCCCGCCATCAACTAGCGAATTGCGCAGTCCGCTCTGAATTCTTCCCTGCCGTTCCGCCTGCTGGTAAAGTTGATCAAAATCGCTTTGGCTCAAAAAGCCTTGCCGGCGCGCGATGAAAGCTTGCGAAACGACTTCGAAAAGAGACCCGGTGGGGATCTCTACATATCGCGCAAAGTCCGTTCTGGATGATCTGGAACTGCCTTCCGCGATGTTCGACGAGACGGAGACCGCGGCACGCCGCATTTGATTCGTCAGGCCAAATCGCTCTTCAGATGGAAATGAGCGTGTCTTTTCGTAAACGCCGTCCGCGAATTCAATCGCGTGCTGCCATGCATCGAGCTTCTCGAAGTTAAACATGGATCCCCTCCGCTTCGATCAACCATCAACCATCAGCGATCAACCTTCCCTTACGGCGCCACGGTGGCGGCGAAGTCGTTTTCCTTGCCGGCGACCTTGAGCACGACGGCGGCTTTGCTGGCGTTTCGATTGGCGTCAATGGTGATGTTGCCGGTGACGCCGGCGAAGTTCTTGGTGGCGGCGAGGGCGTCACGGATTTTCGCTCCCTCGGTGCTCCCCGCTGTCTTGATCGCTTCCGCGAGGATCATCATGGCGTCGTACCCCAGCGGCGCCATCCCGTCTGGCGACGCGCCAAACTTCGCGGTGTATTTTTTCACGAAGTCCTGCACTTTGGGCGAGGTATCCTTGGGCGAAAAATGGGTCGAAAAATAGCAGCCGTCGAGAGAGCCGGCCGCAATTTCGCCCAGTTTGGGCGAATCCCAGCCGTCGCCGCCCAGGAACGGGACCTTGAGGCCCAACGAGCGCGCCTGTTTCCCGATCAGGCCGGCTTCGGTGTAATAACCGGGGACGAAGACCGCCTCGGGCTGCGCCGCCTTGATCGACGTGAGCTGCGCGCGAAAATCCTTGTCCGTTCCGCCGCCGCTGTAGGAACGCTCGACCACGATCTGACCGCCGTGGCTGGTAAAGTATTCCCGGAATGATTGCGCCAGCCCTTTCGAGTAGTCGCTCTTCACGTCGGAGAGAATCGCGACTTTTTTCACCTTCAGGGTCTCGAGGGCGAATTTCGCCATGACCGTTCCCTGGAACGGATCGATGAAGCAGACGCGGAAAATGTAATCGCCTTTCTTGGTCACCGCCTCGTTGGTCGAGCCAGGCGAAACCATCGGGATCTTGGCTTCCTGGCAAATCGGGGCCGCTTCGAGCGAGCGTGAGCTTGCGATCTCACCGAGGATGGCAATGGCTTTGTCGCTGGCGATGAGTTTCTTCACCGCGGCGGAAGGCTGTCCCGCTTTCGACTGATCGTCCTCGAGAATGATCTTGATTTTGCGTCCGCCGAGCACCCCTCCGGCGGCGTTGATCTCCTCCATCGCCAGTTGTGCTCCATTGCTGGAATTGATGCCGAAGGTCGCCTCGCTCCCGGTCATCGAGGCGAACTCGCCAATGATGATGTCTTGTGCCTGCGTTGGAGCGGCCAGGCTGAGAAGTCCGCCCAGGAGTGGTAATGCAGCGTAACGAAGGAGAAGCTTCATAGTTTCGAATACCGGCTGCCGCGAGGGGAATCAAGCGTTTTCGCCCTCGCGCAGCACGTGCTATCCTCCCGCCCGTGTTTGCCGCCATCCCATTTTTCTCTTCGCGGAAAAATCTCACCGCGCTGCTGGCCGCCTTGGTCGTCGGTTTTCCCTCGCTCGCCCTCGCGAGGACGCGGCCGCCGGCGGAAAACCTCCAATATCAGGCCCTGCCCATGGAGCGGTCGTCCCAAAACCACTTGCTGGTGCGGGCGGAGATCAACGGAAAACCCGCGGTCCTTCTGGTCGACACGGGGGCGCCGTTGAGCGCCGTGGCCCTCGACCGGCGAAGTCATTTTGGGATGTCTCCCGTCACCGCCAAGTCGAAAATCCCTCAGCGGCTCAATATCAATGGGGCGTTTAATTCCATGTCGATCGCCCGCAGCCTCCGCCTGGGCGCGCTGAATTTGGTCGACGAACCAATGGTGCTGATCGACTTTTCCTACCTCCGGCCGCCGGGTAACGGCAAACAGGAACGCGAAAGCGACGGCATTCTCGGCACGGATATTTTATCTCCTCTCAAGGCCGTGCTCGACTACGAGCGGATGCTCCTCGTTCTGAAGATCGATCCACGTGTTCCCGGCTCGATTCCGGGGTTCGATACCCGCGGTCACCGCCGCGTGCGCATGCACGAAAGCGAAGGATTCAATCTCTATGTCAACGGATCGGTCAACGGCAAAGCGGCCCGGCTGATGGTCGACACCGGCGCGTTTGCCACCCTGCTCCATTCCCCGTTTCTGCGCCGGATGAACATTCCCAGCCGCCAGACGAAGTTCAGATCGGTCGGGGTAAATTTGGCCCAAAGCCGCGTGCGGCTTGCCACTATTTCGCGCTTGTCCATCGGTTCCATGGATATGCGGAGCAACAACGTGGCGGCGATCAACCTGGCCGGATTGATTCACGAGGGATTGCTGGAGGGGTCGCCGCCCGTGGTCGGTTTGCTCGGCTCGGAAATGCTGCAGCGCTATAACGCCATCATCGATTTCGGAACCCACTCCCTTTATCTGAAGCGCTGATTTGCTCCGGCGTTTCCAGGTCGCTACTCGAAATCGATCTCGCGCACCTTTTTCTGCACCCGGATGACTTCGACCTGGTACCGTAGTTTATCCGGAAGGCCCGCGGCTTTTGGAATCGCTTCGAGCAAGAGGACTGGGGACGAAAGGTCCGAGGTATTGAGCTGGATGTTTTCGATACCCAGAATGCGATAAATGAATGATTGCCGCACTTCGATGTCTTTCACCCGATAAAGCTCGAGGGTCGCGGTCGCTTTGTTGAAAACGCCCTCCGTGATTTTCAGCCGTTCGTTCGTAAGCTCGAAGATCTTGTATTTGGTTTGAAGATAACGCGTGAGCGCGATGAAGATCGGCACAATGAGGATGCAAAAAATCCCGCACAAAATAAAGAGGCCCAGGTTTTTTAGTTGCGAAGAGGTCCCACGCCAGATCGTTTCTTCCGTCATGGAGCCAGTTTTATCCGAGTGGCGGCATAGCACAAGCATTGGTAGGGCGAGACTCCGTCGAGCCTTGGGCTGGCGCGGCTCGACAGAGTCTCGCCCTACCGAGGTATTCGCCGGCGCATGATCACGCAGGCCTTTGTTCTGGGGGCGGGATTGGGCACGCGGCTGCGCCCATTGACAGATGATCTGCCCAAGCCGCTTATCCCGATTTTTCAAAAGCCCCTGATCACCTTCGTGCTCGATCATCTCATCCAGGCCGGCGTGGAATCGTTCGTCATCAACACCCATCATCGCTCCGCCGCCTTTCAGGAGTTGTTTGCGCAAGGCAGCTACCGCGGCTGCCCGGTGCAACTGGTTCACGAGCCGGAAATCCTCGGGACGGGCGGCGGGATCAAAAATATCGAGCGGTTGCTGAAGCCGGGCCCCTTTATTTCTTATAGTGGCGATTTGCTGACGGACATCGATGTCACGGCATTGATCGGCGAACATTTCCGCGCGGGAAACGACGTCACGCTCGCGTTACGGGAAACGAAGCACAGCACGGACGTGGCGCTGGAAGGCGACCGCGTCGTGGACATGGTAAATCGATACGGCCACCAGGGCCGCTACGATTTCGCGGGGGTTTCTGTGTGGGCGCCGGCGATTTTCGAGCGGATTCCGCCCGGCCGGCATGTCTCGTACATTCCCGTTCTGGGTGAATGGATCGGGCAAGGCGGCCGGATCGGGGGCCTGGTGCTACAGGATGGCAAGTGGTTCAACATCGGCTCGCGCGCCGAATACCTCGAAGTGCATCGCATGATTCAGGAAGAAAATTGGAAGCCGGGCTATGTGAAATCGCCTGATTGGCCGGTTCGGATCGCAGCTGATGCACAGATCGAGGCAAGCGCCCGCCTCTCCGGCTTTTGTTCCATTGGCGCGGGCTGCCGCGTCGGCGCCGGCGCCATCCTGGAAAACACAATTCTTTGGCCTGGCGCACAAATCGCTTCCCGATCTCACCTCCGCAATTGTATTGTCCGCAGCCATCGAAAGGCGGAAGGCGCACTCAATGATACCGACATCTAGAACCGCGAAGACCGAGCTGCTGCTTCGGCAGACCCGGATTCATTTTCCGCGGCTCCAGGAAGCCGCGGTCAAAATCACCCCGATCGAGAAGGGCGGCTCGGACCGGAAATTTTACCGGGTCCGCTGTTCGCCTGAGCAGACGATCATTCTGGTTAAGTATAACTTCGAGCGCGAAGAGAACCGGCACTACGTCCGGATCGCGGAGTTTCTCGCCGAGCACAAGATTCGTGCGCCCAAGATCTATTTTCACGACGCGGCCGAGGGCTTGATCTGGATTGAAGATCTGGGGAAGGCCGATCTCTGGAGCTATCGCGAGGAAAGCTGGCTCGTGCGCCGCGCCCTGTATGAATCGGCGCTGGATGAAATCGTGAAGCTGCATTTGCTTCCCGAGGAGGCAGGTCGCGCGATTGAGAAAAATCTTCCGGCGGTATTTGATGCGGCGCTTTATCGCTGGGAACAAAACTATTTCTTCGAGAACTGCCTGGGCCGTTATTTTGGGGTGGACGAAGAGAAGCGTTCGGAACTCACCGCGCTGCCCGCCCTGCACGAGATCGCAGAACGCCTTGGGAACCGCCCGCGGCTTCTGGTCCACCGCGATTTTCAATCGCAAAACATCATCATTCGCAACGCGCAGGCGCACTTGATCGACTTCCAGGGAATGCGGCCGGGATTGGCGGAGTACGATCTGGCTTCCCTGCTTTTCGATCCTTACGTCGCGTTCTCCCGCGCGGAGCGGGAGGAGCTGCTCACGGCCTATGAGGAAAAGCGAGAAGCCGCCCTCCGGCCCGTGTCGCCGGAGTTTCGCGAAATTTTTCGCTTGTGCGGGATTCAACGGCTGATGCAAGCGGTCGGCTTCTACGGTTTTGCCGGAACGGTCAAAGGCAACAAGAGCTTTCTCCCTTATATCCCACCGGCGATGACGGCATTGCTTTCTCTCCTCGGTGAGATCGATGATGTCGAAAGTTTATCGGCCGTGCTGGAGCAGGTGGGGTGAACGCAGAAAGCGTCGCGTCGTAAGATGCATGTCATCCCGAGCCGCGCAGACGGCGAGGGACCTCGCAATCGGTTTGTGTTTACACGAACGACGAGCAACGATGTTCGCCACGCCGACCTTCGTGCATCGCGAAAGCGTATTCGTGTGGTCGATATTCGACTGGGAGGTCCCTTGCCGTGTGCGCGGCTCGGGATGACATGCCCCTAGTGCACAAACGGGTTGGTCCGCCGCTCCGTCCCGATCGTGGTCGGCGGACCGTGGCCGGGGAGCACCTTCACGTTGTCGCCGAGCGGAAATAGTTTCGTCTTGATCCCGCGGAAGAGGAGTTCGCCGTCGCCGTGCGGCAAATCCCAGCGCCCGACCCCGCCCGCGAACAGAACATCGCCCCCGATCAGCAAATCATCCTTCCTCGAAAGAAAACAAAGACTTCCGGGGCAGTGGCCGGGCACCTCCAAAACCTCCAATTCCAGGCCCAGAAAATCGCGCGCGGGCGTTGCTTCAATCAAGAAATCCGGCTGCACCGGTTCGATCTCGAGTTCGAACCCGAAGCTCCGGAAGAAATCTCGGTCCGATATCATCGGGGCGGTTTCCGGGTGGCACCCGATCTGGCATCCGAACCGCCGCTTTATTTTGGCCACGTCCGGCACGTGGTCGAAGTGGCCGTGGGTCAGCAGGAGCAGCTTCGGGGTGGCGCCCGTCGAGACCAGCCAGTCACAAGTCCCATCAGGCGCGTCGAATAGGATCGAACCCTGGGGCGCGTTGAGGAGATAACAGTTCGTTTCAAAGATCCCGCCGCAGAAGGTTTCGTATTGCATCGTTCGAGGTCCGTTAATGGCGGGAGCAAACTACCATCGAAAACCGGCGCCGCACTTCACTCCAGCGCGGGAATGAAAACTGCATCAAGGGCGGCGGTTTCGTTCGTTCTTTGAATGATCGGCCGCATTCGTTGTCTCACTCTCTACAAATTATGCCTCGCACGTGGCCGCCTTGCGTTCAGCCCGAACTCTGCGACTTTTCGAAACCTCTTTTTCCAGAATGAAGCCCACTTTTCGCACTTTCGCTCTTTCCGCAATCCTGTTTGCCTTTGCGGTAGCGGCACAGCCGGTCCGCGCCAAATCCGACGCGGAACAAGTCGCGGTCTCCGTCGGCCGGCTCCTCGAAGAGGGGCACTACACGCATCAGCCGCTGAACGACGAGGTCTCCAAGAAATTTCTGCGCACTTATCTCGAGCTGCTCGATTTCAGCCATCTGTTTTTCACCCAGCAGGACATCGATGCGCTGAGCGCAAAATACGCCGCCTCGCTGGACGACGATGTTTTGCTGGGCAACCTGAAACCGGCCCACGAAATCTACGGGCTCTATACCAAGCGCGTCGACGACCGCGTGGAGAAAATCAAGGCGATGCTCAAGGAGCCGATCGATTTCAAGAACGACGGCACGATCGAGTTGAGCCGCCAGAAGGCGCCATGGCCGAAAAATGCGGAAGAAGCTGATGCAATCTGGCGGGGCCGGATCGCGAGTGAGCTGCTCCAGGAACACTTGAGCGAACACCCGATTGAGCCGGGGCCGCAACTGATCTCGCGCCGCTACGACCGCCTCGCCCGCAATGTTCACGAACAGGGCAAGGACGAGCAGGTAAAGCTCTTCCTCGACGCGCTCGCCCAGGCCTACGACCCGCACTCAGAATATCTGAGCAAGGCCGACCTGAAGAATTTCAGCATTAATATGGGGCTCTCGCTCGTCGGCATCGGAGCGATGCTGCGGACGGAAGACGGCTACGCCAAGATCGAGAGTCTCGTCCCCGGCGGGCCGGCGCAAATGGACGGCCGTTTAAAGGTCGGGGACCGCATTAGCGCGGTGGCGCAGGGCAATGGAGAGTTCAATGACGTCAGGGACATGCGCCTCGACAAAGTGGTCGAGCAAATCCGCGGCAAGAAAGGCACCAAGGTGAGGCTTCTCGTCATCCCGGCCGACGCGCCGGATCCCTCGAAGCGCAAGACGGTCGAGCTGGTGCGCGATGAAATTAAGCTGAAGGACCAGGAAGCGCGGGCCGACATCATTATCAAGAAGGACGAAAACGGCGAGCCGGTGAAACTGGGTTGGATCACCCTCCAGTCCTTTTATGCCGACATGGACAAGCACCAGAAGAGCACGACCAAGGATGTGCTCGCGTTGCTCAAGCGGCTCAAGAAAGAAAACATCTCCGGGCTCGTCGTCGACCTTCGCCGGAACGGCGGCGGCTCTCTCGAGGAGGCGATCGCGCTCACCGGCCTCTTCTTGAAAGCCGGACCCGTCGTGCAAACGAAAGGCGCGAACGGCAGCATCATCGTCTCGTCCGATCCTGATCCCGGCATCGCCTACACGGGACCGCTCCTCGTTTTGACCAGCCGGCAGAGTGCTTCCGCGAGCGAAATTTTTGCGGCGGCCCTTCAGGACTATGGACGGGCCCTCATCGTGGGAGACAAGAACACTTTTGGCAAAGGGACCGTGCAAACGATCCTGGAGATCGGCCGGTTCACTTCGCTGCTCGGCAGCCGTTCGCAGGAGGATGGCGCGCTAAAATTGACCATCCAGAAATTTTATCGCGTGGCGGGCGGCTCCACCCAGCTTCATGGCGTGGCCTCGGACATCGTGCTGCCTTCCTTGAGCGATCTGCCTGAATTCGGGGAAGGCGCGCTAAAAAACTGCCTGCCTTATGACGAAGTGCCGCGGGCCCGATTCACCAAATGGTCCGAGGGCAACCATCAGCTTTTTGCCGACGAGTTGAAACGCCGGTCCGACGCCCGCGTCCAGGCGAACCCGGAATTTCGCTACGTGATGGAAGACATGGAGCGGCTCCGCCAGCGGTTGGATGAAAATCGCATTTCCCTGAACGAGGATGTTCGCCGCAAGGAATTGACTGAAGATAAACTTCGCAAGGAATCGCGGTCGAAAGAACGCCTCGCGCGCGCGGAAAGCGATGTGCGGATCTATCGCGTCACGCTCGACACCGTCGATAAACCCAACTTGCAGCTCATCATGTTCCCCGGAAAAACGGCCAACAAGAAGAAGGTCGCTCCGGAAGCTGCTTCCGATGCGGATTCGGAGACGACCGGCTCTGATGACGGCACCAAGGAACCCGGGATCGATCCCGGCCGCGACGAGAGCTTGAACATCCTCGCCGATCTGGTGGACCTGACCCGCGGCCCGACCACCGCCAGCACCACGACCAGACCGTCGCCCTAAAGCGGGATCGCGCTGTGCGCCGGCTACGCCGGCAGCCGGCCTTTGATCCATTTGATCTGGCCGTTGTGGTTCGATTCGTGTTCGCACACGTGAAACCACTTGCAGTAATTGTTCGTCGGTCCCCCGAACCCATCGGGATCGACTTGCATCAGCCACGCGTCATCGCGCTTTTGTAGCTCTGCCAGGGTGTGCTCCCTCACGTCCTTAAGTTTATCGAGGTAATAGGCGAGGTTGTTTCCCTTGATGCTCTTTCGCGCTTCCTTTCCTAAACTCGCCGCGGCGTCCCACTGCTTCCTGGTCTTATCGTCCCAGTCGTTCCATTTTTTGCCCTCGAAGGTGTGAATCTGATACAGCCGTTCAATGGCGGCGAGGTGAAGGAGCAAGGCGCCAATGGTATTGGCTTTGGCATCGTGGAGGTAATCGAGCTGCGTCACAGTCAGGCCCTGCACCGGCCGCAAGATCACGCCTCGCATCCAGTTCAACATCGAAACCAGGGTGCCGATGTGCGGAGAGAACGGCTCGCGCGGCCCCAGGATATTTGGCCCTTGCTCGGCCGGCGTGGTTTCAGCGCCCGCCGCCACAGTTGGCAGGAAGGTGACCGTGCCGGCTAGTCCGCAAGCCAGCGTTCCGGAGGCCTTAAGGAAACTTCTGCGATCCATCGGTAGTGTCGGTTTCATCAGTGGCTCCGATCATGCACTTTTCCGCACAGTTGGAACGTCCGATTTGCCCGATAGCCAAACGGAGGGACGTGCTTCCGCACGTCCTCGCCCGCAACTCTCGACCATCAAACTTGCAACGCCGGCGTCACGCTTCCCGCTGCAAGGTCGAGCCTAGTCGTTCCGCATTTTTCCACAGCCACACGCCGACATAAAAACGGGCGAGCGGCAGGAAATACGGCCCTACCCATTCAAAATTGCGTCCGAGCGCTTCGGTTCCCCTGGTCGTGTCGATGAACCCCGGCAGGTCGAGTAGCGCCCACAGCAGAAAGAGAAGTCCAAGATGGGATTTGCGGCCCTCAGTTCGCAGAAAGGCCAGGCCGTAGCAAACCAGCCCGATCAGAAACGCCGTGTAGAAAACAAAGAACAGGGCATCGTTAATTCCTCCGTAAGCGGTGATCAGCGAGCGAAAGTGCTCCCGCGTGGCGTCATCGGCTGCCGCGGCATGACCGGCGCGCCAGGTGCGGTTCACGGCGAAAATGGAGATCGAGGTCCGCACGATTTCCGTGAACCCGAAGCAGAGATACCCGAGAAAACCGAAGCTCACCAGCGCCGGCGCGCTGCGCAATTTCGCGGCGCCCAGGACAAACATCGAGATTATGACGAGCGTGCAGTGGACTAGGATCGTCCAGCGTTGCGCCAGATAGATCGGATCGAGCCGAAGCTCGACCTGTTGATCGAAGGTGGTCGCATCGGCCCAGAGATTCGGCACGATGTGCACCACCAGCGTGGTGAGCGCCGTCAGCACCGCGCAGACCGCGCCGAACCGGAAAAATCGCGGAGTCAAATTCATCTGTTACCCTGCACTAGCCCCACCCAGGAAAGCTTCTCCTCCGGGAAGACATCCCGGTTCGGCGGAAAATGTTCCGGATCGTCGAGGCTTCCGGTCGTGATATCGATTTCGTTTGGACGCTCGTCATTCTCGTAGGTCAACGAAGTGCCGCAAGAGTCGCAAAAGGTGCGATACGCCCCGGTATCCGTCTGGTAGCGCTTTGGCTCTCCCTTTTCGAAGGCAAACTCCGACAGCTTCACCGTGATCCAAGCCACCGCCTGCGCGCCAGCGGCCCGGCGGCAATTCGCGCAATGGCAATTTGCCTGATGCAGGGTCTGCCCGCTCGCCCGAAAGCGCACCTTTCCGCAATAACAACCGCCGATGATGGGTGAGGCTCGCTCCATCGAACAAACAAGATCAGGTAGTCACAGTCTGAGCCAGCGCCCGACTCCTTCCCTCACCGCGGCGCGGCATCGCCCTCCTCCTCGCGGTCGAGCATGCCGAACACTTCGCGGGCGGCGGCGCTCAACTCCTCGTCAGAAGGAGCGTTGTAATCAAAATGCGCCGTGCGATGCAGGATGGCATCGCTGAACTCTCTCTGCGCATCGAGCGGAAGCTTCTCGAATTCTTCAAGAAGTTGGGTGGTGCTCATGGGAAAACGATGGCAGAAGGCTTCGACTTGCTCAAGTGCGCGAAAGTCATCCAACGAGAAACAAGATGAGTTTACTCGCGAAGGCGTTGGGAGTTCTGTCGCGAATGTTTTCGGAGTTTGGAGCGCATCGGCTAGTTTAGGCGACTTTCCGAGGAGACAAATGCACAGCAAGTCTCTGGACAAGTCGCTCATGGCGCTCTCGCGAGATAGAGCCGATAACGCCGACAAAGCTGCTGGCTGGCAGGACGGCAAGAAAGCCAAGCCGGATGAGCGAAGACGCCTTCAGCCCGCTGCCTTCAAAGTCCGGATGTGTCCTCTCGATGATGTCGTCGAAGCCGGCGACCTGCTGATGAAACTGCGTGCTAATGCCGCAAACGAGCCAATCTCCGAACGGCGGCATCTGGCGCAAAGCAACAACAGGACGGTTCTTGATGCGTCCGTCGGCTTGCGGAAGCGGCGTGAGAGCAACATCGGCCTCCCTCATGACCGCTTGACGTCGGCCTGCGTATAATCCGGTTCCGAGTCCGAGTAAGCGCGAGAGAGGTTATGCGCTGAGAGAGCTGTCCACAGGGCGTGGCCGCTCTGATCGTCGGCTGCCGCAGGAAGAACGGTCACCATAAGCGGGGAGTCGGGCGGCAGGTCGAATGGCTCGTCGAGCACAATCCTTTCGCCGTCGTAATGTGCCTTTAATGTCACGGTTGGCATGTCGGGGGAATCATTACGCTGTGGATCGCTTCCGGGCAAGCGCGCTCAGTCGTCCAACGGGACGCAAGATCAGTTCACTCACGAAACCTTTCGGAGTTCACTCGCGAAAGCGTTCGGAGCTTCATTACTTTGTTTAGACGGTGCGGGTTGACCGGCTGGTGGCAACCGAATAAAGTGCTCTGCCGTGGATGCCATCGCCGAGAAACTGGACTCTAAACTGGGCACATGGAAGCCGGAAATCTCGCAGGAAGTGCGCTCTCTCGTCTCGCAAGTGATCGATGCGGCCGACAATGACGCTCTCGACGTGATGCGCTCTCGCGTCGTGGAGCAAGAGGTGCTGGATCAGCTGGATGGGTCCGCGTTCAGGAGGAACTTGCCATGAGGCACGTCTACGCTGCTGGCCTTGCGATCGTGATTGCAACCTTACTCGTTGGCCCCAATCTTCGCGCTGACGGGGCCACTAAATACCCGACAGTTCAGAAGCTGATGGAGGAAGCGGCTACCAACTATTCTAATGAAGAAGGGACGTTTAAGGTGATATCAAACCATCCTCTTCACATTCAGATTTCGCCCCTAATACCTCTGAAATCGCCTTCGGACTGGATCGAGAGCACGGTGCACCAGGAAGCCGTTCAAACGGTTTTCGAGGCCTTCATCCACACCCCCGTAAACGCACTGACGATTACGGTCCTTCCAAAGACCTGGGAAGACAGCGGAAAAACGGGTGCTCCTCTTACTGAATTTCGCGTTTCCCTAAGCGTGACTCGTAAACGGGCTCTCGCATTGCTCAACCGCTATTTCCCCGGAAAAGGCTTCGAAGATCTTGTTGGTACGCAGGACGGCGGACCAGATATGCCAACTAAGGTCTTCGACGCCCTGAGCTCGCGTTCGCGTGACAGCCATCCGGGGGCAGAAACCGTGTTTATCGAACTCGCTCAGCGTGGAGAGTAGTGAGCGCAACCAACATAGAGGCTGCGTGGCGGTTATTGGTCTATGAAGGTTGCAAAGTCAGCATTCTATGGATTGAATTTGGTCGAATAGACCGCTTTTGAAGCAGACGCTTTAGGTATGAGATGCGGTGTGTGCCTTCAATTAGATTGTAAGATGATAGAAGGCTCCGACCTTGAGGGCACTTGCCGCGATCCAAAGTCAAAGATGACAGGTTCGACTGGCCATGTGTGATTCGCGCACATGTATTCCAGAAGCGGAAAAGATCGTTTCGAGTCGACTTGGAAGTACCACCAGTCCAAAGGCTCGTTGTCGTCGTACAGAACATTGGAATCTATCCAGTTGGCGGTAAACTCTGAAAAGGCGTAGGTGAAAGATTCGAGCTGAAACCAAGGAAAGCGTAGGATGAAGTCATCGTAGTGATCAAACAGGACATGTTTGATGAAGTGTTCCTCGGCCGGTGTCGAGAATGGTCTAAGCCGGGCTGAATACGTTTCCCAGGATTCATTGTTACTCATTGATTCAAAGCGGCGCCGATAATTTCGAGAGAGTGTCATGGAAGCGAGATAGAACGATGCCCGCAGCGACATCCGACGTTCGTCTAACTCGGCGCGCTTGGAAATGGACGGCTTGCGTTGGTGGATCGAATGCCGGCGCCCGCGCGCTGCCCGTTAGCACACCAATGGGATCAGGCGCCAAAACCGCTAGGGGCGCGCCTTAGCGCGCGACGCCCACGGCGGCGGTGTTGTTGTTTTCGTTGAGTTCGACCACCACTTTGCCAAAATCAACCTTCAGAACCAAATGGGGTAACTGCGTTATGCTTCCTTGAAAAGTGGCGGTGAAAGTTCCGTTTCGGGAAGCATCGGCAGCGCCCAATCGAGATTTGACTGGCCAAAACAATCCGCCGGCCGTGAATCAAGTAAGCCGTTGGTTGCTCGAGGTCGACCCCAAACCCGGTAAGGCGATTGCGCCCACGATGTTGCCACGCTCGCCACTAGAATAACATCAGGGTAATTCCCCTGGGGCCGTCTCATGCCAGGGACTTTGGAGGGCTGCGAGTCTGAAAAAATTCGAAGCGTGATTGGGTTTGAATGGCCGCGATGCGCACCGGAAATTAATGCCTCCCCCCACGCAGCTGGAAACTTTTGCCGGAAAATCCCGTATTATCTGGTGAAGGCAGAACGCGATGGCCGTAACGGTGATACGAGCGGTAGTTAATATGCACCCGACCCTGCGGGTGTTCCTGGGCCGGCGCGGATCCTCCTCCGCCGTCGAACCTCGATATGACGAACCGGCAGTAAACTATTCTGGAATGCTCCCCGACGGCGACATTGTGGTTTCCCCGCTCAGTGCCGTCGGCGAACTGGATTTCCCGGTTCCGTGGGTCAGATCGCCGGATGAGTTTGCGAATCGTCACCTTTCTCTCCAGCTGCGCACGCCGAGGCCTGGGGCTCGCCACGGAGAGACCGATTTACAGCAACCATACGTCATCTGGCAGCAGGATATCGGAGGTACTGACTTCGTGCGCTTTTCCCTGGCTGACCGGTTCGAACAGAACGCGCGCGGCCTGGCCAGTCAACGTGATGGACGGCAAACGTATGTTTGCAATCAAAATGCAGATGTCCTGCTCGCCGTGGACGAACGCCCTTGGGTAATCCTCACGCGGATTCGATGAGGTGATCAGACCGCGATCGGCGCTTTGATGGCGGGATGGGGGTCGTATTCGGTGAGGGCGAAATTCTCGAAGCGGAAATCGTGGATGTTTTTCACGGCGGGATTCAATTGCATCCTCGGCAGCGGACGGAAATCGCGGGCGAGTTGTTCGCGCGCTTGGTCGAGGTGGTTTTGGTAAAGGTGGAGGTCGCCGAAGGTGTGGATGAAATCGCCCGGGCGCAGATCGCAGACCTGCGCGACCATCATCGTGAGCAAGGCGTAGGAGGCGATGTTGAAAGGCACGCCGAGGAAAAGATCAGCGCTCCGCTGGTAGAGCTGGCAGCTTAGCTCGCCGTCGCGCGCATAAAATTGGAAAAGCACGTGGCAGGGTAAAAGGGCCATCTGCTCGAGCTCGGCGACGTTCCAGGCGCTCACGATCAGACGCCGGCTTGCCGGATTTTTTTGGATCTGATCGATCACGCCGTCAATCTGATTGATGACCGCGCCATCGGCGCCGCGCCAGTGGGTCCATTGCGCGCCGTAGATGGGACCGAGCTCTCCGTTTCCGTCAGCCCATTCATCCCAGATCGTGACGCCGTGCTCGTTCAGGTAACGCACGTTGGTTTCGCCGCGGAGAAACCAAAGCAGCTCGTGGATAATCGATTTGAGATGGAGCTTCTTCGTGGTCAGCAGTGGAAATTGCTGTCGCAAATCGAAGCGAGCCTGTGCGCCGAAGACGGAGAGGGTTCCCGTGCCAGTGCGATCCATGCGCGGCTTTCCCTGTTCGAGGACAAGCCGAAGCAGATCGTGATATTGGCGCATGCGTCTTTCAGATAAACGCCACAACGAGGCGGATTCAATTCATTTTGACGCGGCGTAGCACAAGCATCTTGCCTGCGTTCCGAGAATTGCCACACCCGAAAACGGCAGCTCCGGACTGAGCGGGGTCGCGTCAGTCCTTTCCTGCACTTACACATTAACTTTCACTTACACATCTGCGGTGATCTTGCTTCGAAAACGTGGACTGCACTGTTGGTTAAAAGTTGAGGTTGGCGGAACGGTTTTCAAAATCCAGTGGGGTGAGGTAGCCGAGAGCGCTGTGAGAGCGGCGGCGGTTGTAGAAGGTTTCGATGTAATCGAAAAGGAGGAGGCGCGTCTGGCGCTTGCTCGCTGGG